>Ga0102832_1000087_pt1 | contig 264053 bp, 272 predicted proteins | sample EBPBio282013_DNA_FD_88942 | JGI IMG/M metagenome (GOLD analysis project Ga0102832, IMG submission 88942) | Wastewater treatment Type I Accumulibacter community from EBPR Bioreactor in Madison, WI, USA - Reactor 2_5/28/2013_ DNA (Illumina Assembly) | ecosystem: Engineered > Bioreactor > EBPR >...
TCAGCGGATCGAACGCCCGGCCAGCCCACCGCCACTTAGTCCCGGCAGGAGCCCGCCAACTTCCGCCGGGAGTCACAATGAGGTCGAGCGGGAAGAGGCCGACGTCCGAGCTCTTAATCGGCCCAGCGGCACTGCGCTGCGGGCCCTGCTCAGCGAAGGGCGATCTCACGCCATGGCACGGGAGGCGTCTGAGCGCGATGCGGCGCAATTGCGGTTCACGACCGCAGCATCGGCCCTGCGCGATCTGGAGGACACCAGCGATCGCCTCGTCCAGCGAGTGGAGGGCTATGGCGATGTCGATCGGGAACTGGACGCTGCGCTTGATGTCTACGCGCGCACCGCTGCCGGTCGACGCGATCACGGCCTGGTGCACGCCCACCAGCAGGCCCGAGCGGCCCAGGACGCCCAGCGCTGCGCTCAGGAGATCTCGGTCCTTGCCCGGCAGGCCGCGACATCGTTGGACACCGCGCTTGGCACGGCGCGGAACACGCGACCCAACCGGCCAGGAATCTTTGGCGCTTGGCAGGCGATCGGTTCCTTGCAGGAGGATGCCGAGACAGCTTCAATCGAAGTGGCCGCGCTCGTGGCCATGCTGGAGGCCAGCCCGCGTCTGGGGTTGAGGGTGACGACCTCGGTTCACTCGCTGCCCAGGATCGCGTTCGTGACAACACTGCAGGTCCCGGACAGTGAAATCTTCGGCGTCGAGCCCGCACGCCGCATCGCCGATTTCGTGGCGGCGGCCACGCGGGCGCGCGACGAGATATCAACGTTGCTGGCGGAGCTTGCCGAAGGGGAGGCCGACCGCGCCTCGACGGACCGGGAGAGCAGCGCCCGGTTCGACGCTTTGCTGGCCGCGCGCATCGACAACCTGGTCAACGATGCGCCATCGAAGGAGCCGCAGGATGCTCCCCCTATGGACCGGCCGGGCGGATAGCGGCGGATCAGCCGCGCAGGCGGATGGGGTTGACGATGTCGGCATACATCAGCAGGGCCGACATGACGATCAGGAGTGAGGCGACGGTATAGGCCAGCGGGAGCGCCTTGGTGACATCGACCGGGCCGGGATCGGCCTTGCCAAAGAGCTTGAAGGTGCGCCGCTTGAGGCCTTCCCATAGGGCGCCCGCGACGTGGCCGCCGTCGAGTGGGAGCAGCGGCACCATATTGAAGACGAAGAGCGCCATGTTCAGGGAGCCAAGCAGCGCGACGAGGATCAGCGCCTTATCGCCCGCGTCGCCGAATGCCTTGTCGGACGCCACCTCGCCGGCGACCCGGCCCACACCGACGACCGACACGGGGCCGTTGAGGTCGCGTTCCTGATCGCCGAAGGCCGCCTTGGCGACGCCGACCATCTTCTGCGGGATATTGAGGATGACACCCGCGGTCTGGCGTAGTTGGTCACCGAACAGGCCGGGCACTGCGGTCAGGGGCTGCCGCTGGACCTCGGGGGTGCCGGCCGCGCCGAGGAAGCCGGCGAGCTCGGTGCGGATGGTGCCGTCGTCATTCTGTAGCGGCAGGCCGTAGCGGTCATAGACCGGGAGCTGAACCGCCATCGGCGTGGCGGTGACTGTGCGCTCGACACCATTAGTGCGCACGACCAGGCTGATCGGCTTGCCCGCATTCGCGCGGATGACACCGCGCGCGTCATCCCAGGTCGCGAGCGTCGTGCCATTGATCGAGACGATCTGATCGCCGGGCTTCAAGCCCGCGGCATTGGCCGGGGCGATCGGCATATCCGCCGTGCAGGTGGTCTTGGTGGACTGCGCCGCCTGGGAGATGTCGACGCACTGGCTGACGGAGTCGAGTTTGGCGGTGTTGATCGTGATGCCGTGCAGGGTGAAGAGGCCGGTGAAGACGACCGCGGCGATGAGCAGATTCATCAGCGGGCCGCCCATCATGATGGCGACCTTTTTGGGCACCGAGAGCTTGTAGAACACCCGCTCCTCATCCCCCGGGAGGATCTCGCTCATCGACTGGTTGCGGGCCTCGTCACGCAGTTGGGTGAAGCGGCCGGTGCTGGAGACGCGGATGCCCTCGCCATTGCGCGGCGGGAACATGCCGATCATCCGGATATAGCCACCGAGGGGGATCGCCTTGATGCCATATTCGGTTTCGCCGCGCTTGGTCGACCAGATCGTCGGGCCGAAGCCGACCATATATTGCGGCACGCGCACGCCGAATTTCTTGGCCGGCACGAGGTGGCCGATCTCGTGGAGCGCGATGGAGGCGCCGACGCCGAGCACGACGATCAGCACCCCGATGAGGTAGAGCACGTAGTCCATCCCTGATGTCGGGCCGGTGAAGCACGTCATACAACGCCCCACCGGCCGGCTTTGATCCCGCAGTCCACCGCGCCACCGAGCGCGATGTCCTCGAACATGAGCGTAACCCGCCCGTCCGACAGCCCCCTGTGAATGGGCCGGGTGCGGGCCTGCGCCCCGGCGCAAACCCTAGCCCTGGCAAACTCGGGGCCCGTGGACACCGACGCTTTGGACCCCGCTGCCCTGCTCGCGCGACTTGCCACCGCCGAGCCCGTCGTCGTCGCGCGCGCCGACGAGCCGGGCCCGGGAAACTGGGTCGGCGGTCCGTATGCCGCCCGCGATGGCGACCGGATTGCGCTGGCTTATCGAGTGCGCAAGCCCGAGAGTCGAGGCCGCGGCCTGGCGAATATCGTCGCCGTCTCCGATGACGGTTTGGCTTTCACCCCGGTCGCCACGATCACCAGCGACTCCTTCGGCGCCGCCTCCCTCGAACGTCCGGCACTCGTGCGCCGCCCCGACGGCGGCTGGCGGCTGTATGTCAGTTGCTCGACGAAGAACTCCAAGCACTGGTGGGTCGAGGCGATCGACGCCGACACCCTCGCGGGGCTCGAGGCGGGCCAGCGGACCGTCGTGCTCCCGGGTGACGAATCGCAGGCGTTCAAGGACGTCATTGTCGATATCGCGCCCGACGGCACCTGGCGAATCTGGGCGTGCCGGCATCCGCTGGACGGCGGCGATGACGAAGCCGACCGGATGTCGACGGTCTATGGCACCAGCGCGGACGGGCTCGCGTGGGACCTGCACGGGCCATGCCTCCTGCCGTCACCGGATTCGTGGGACCAGCGCGGAGCGCGCGTCACGGCCGTGCTCCCCCACGGTGACGAGGTGGTCGCCGTCTATGACGGTCGGGCGAGCGCGGACGAGAACTTCTTCGAGCGGACCGGCGTCGCGGTCGGCACCCCCGCAGACTTGCACGCGGTCGGCGGGCCGGTGCCCGCGGCATACGGCCGGGCCCTGCGGTATGCCAGCCTGATCGACACGCCCGCCGGGCTGCGGGCCTATTACGAGGTCACCACCGACGACGGCTCGCACGCCCTGGTCACGGCTCTGCTGCGCGACTGAACCTTGTGGATAACCTTTCACGTCAAACGTCGGAGGGTGACACGCTGGCTTCATGGCATCTCGGGTGAGAGTGAGGGACGATGAGTGCTGTGACGACCCTGCCCTGGGGACGCGAGTTGACCCGCGCGGACCTCGACGCGATGCCCGACGACGGCCATCGCTATGAGCTCTTGGATGGGGTTCTGGTCGTGACTCCGGCTCCGAGTCTTCGGCACCAACGCGCCGTCGTTCGGCTGATTCAGATCCTCGCGCCAGCGCTCCCGGCAGGTCAGGAAGTCTTGACGGCACCCTTCGATGTGGCTCTGGCGACGGATACCGTCCTACAGCCTGATCTGTTGATCGCCCGCATCGCCGATCTGACCGAAGCCGACCTCCCGGCCGCGCCCCTGCTCGCCATCGAAGTGCTTTCGCCGAGCACCCGTCGCTTCGATCTGTTCACCAAACGCGCCCGTTATGAGGCGGCGGGCTGCGAGCACTATTGGGTGGTCGATCCCCAGGAGCCGTCAATCACCGCGTGGCGGCTGGTGGACGACGCGTATGCGGAGGTGGGCCGGACCGTGGGCGAGGAAGCGCTGGTCGTGAGTGCGCCGGTCGCGGTCACGATCACGCCGAACAACCTGGTGGACTGAACCGCCCGCGGGGGCCTCACGTGTCAGCCCAACTGAAGCACGGCGGCCGCGCGAGCTCGGGCCCAGGCATCGGCCGCGAGCACCTGATCGACGCTGTCGACGGCGCCGCCCTCGTGCTCGGCCACCACCCGATCGACGGTGTCGACGATCTCGGTGAACGCGATCGCGCCGTCGTGGAAGGCATCGACGCACACCTCATTCGCCGCGTTGTAGACCGCGGGATAGGTTCCGCCCGCCGCGCCGACCTGGCGGGCCAGCCGGACGGCCGGGAAGGCCTCGTCGTCCAGGGGGAAGAACTCCCAGGTCGAGGCCTGGGACCAGTCGCAGGACGGGCCGGCGTCGGGCACCCGGTCGGGCCACGACATACCCAGGGCGATCGGGATGAGCATCGAGGGTGGAGAGGCCTGCGCCAGCGTTGAGCCGTCGGTGAACTCCACCATCGAGTGCACGATCGATTGTGGGTGCACGACGACATCAATGCGCTCGAAGGGGATGTCGAAGAGCAGGTGCGCCTCGATGACCTCCAGGCCCTTGTTGACCAGGGTCGCGGAATTCGTCGTCACCACGCGGCCCATGTCCCAGGTCGGGTGGGCCAGCGCCTCTTGGGGGGTGACGCCCCGCAGCGACTCGCGGCTGCGCCCGCGGAACGGCCCCCCGCTGGCGGTGAGGACCAGCCGGCGTACTTCCTCGGCTCGCCCGCCGCGCAGGCATTGCGCGAGCGCCGAGTGCTCGGAATCGACGGGCACGATCTGCCCAGGTGCCGCAGCGGCCTTGACCAGCGGGCCGCCGACGATGAGCGATTCCTTGTTGGCCAGCGCCAGCGTCGACCCGGCAGCGAGCGCGGCCAGCGTCGGTCGCAGCCCGATGGAGCCGGTGATCCCATTGAGGACGACATCCGCGCCGCACTCTGCGACGCGCGTCGCCGCGTCCTCCCCCACCACGATGTCCGGTGCGTATGCGGACACCCCGGCCCGGTCCGCATACCCCCGGATCGCCTCGGCGAGCTCTTCCCGCGTGCCGCGCGCCGCCGCGACCAGGCCGGGGCGGAAGCGGACGGCCTGCTCTGCGAGCAGGTCGAGATTCCCGCCGGCGGCGAGCGCCGCGACCGTGAACCGCTGCGGATTGCGAGCGATGACATCGAGACCTTGGGTGCCGATGGATCCGGTCGAGCCGAGCAGGGCGACGGAGCGAGGGGTCACGGGAGCATTGTCCCGCACCCGTGCTAGGACACCCCACGAAGTTCTCCGCTCGTTCCTCACTTCGATATTTCGCGGGGACCCCGTCCAGAAGTTTCGTAACGGGGCCTAGATCAGCGGCTGACGACGGTGGCGTGCACGGTGGGGGCTTCGGCCACAAGGTCGCGCAGGACAGTCACGATGCCGTCATAGGCCGCGGGGTCGTTGGCGCGCAGCTCGACGGTGGCGTCCCAGATCAGCTCCCACTCGTGCGGCGAGCGCTGAACGCGATCGCGCAAGGCATCGAAAAGCGCATCGAGGTTGTGCCCGACATACGCCGGGAAGTCGAGGATCTCGGCGAAGAAGGCGAGCGACTCGGCCTTGTCCCGACCGGCCGGCACGACGCTGACGGTGCGGCCCGCGGCATACGCATCCCGCACCAGCGCAACGATATTCGCCTGCGAACCCACGAATCGGATCGGGTCGTCCACCCTGCTCACTCTCCTTCCAGGATCTGCCGGAAGCTGTCGTAATGATCGTCGGTGTAGTAGCGATCGCCGCCTTTGCCCCCGATGATCCGGCGAGCGCCACGGTCGTCGGAGCCCGGCGTCTCGACGGTGTATTCGCGGTAGTAGCCCTGCTTTTGCTGGGGCAGGATGCGCTCGCGATTGCGGAAGACGCCATCGTCCGCGTCATAGGGGTATGGCCCGCCAGCGCGGATCAGATCCAGGGTATGCCGTGCCTCGCGCGGCAGCCGTGATTCGGCGATCGTGCCCAGTCCGGACACGGGCGTTGTGGCGGGCGCATCATCGCTGGTCGTCGGAGCGGACGTTCCAGAGGTGGCGGACGTGCTGCTGGGGGCCGCCACGGACCCGCCGTTGCCGCTCTCGGCGCCGCGGCTGATCGCCCACCAGACGAGCAGCGCACACACCAGCACCCCCAGCAGCATGAGGGCCTGCCGGTCGGCCTTCTTTGTCGGCATACGAGTCCTCGATCTGGTCTGTCAGTGGGCAGCGCAGGCATCGTAGTCCCGCGAACGTCATACGCCCCGTAGGGTGCTCGGGTGAGCAGAGCACTGACTCGCCTCAGCGATGGCACCGTCAAGCAGGTCAATCTGTTCACCGGGACCGAGGTATGGACAGTCCCCGGGCGGGGCGACCGGCCGCTGGTCGCGACTCCCGAGACCGAGTCGAAGATCCTCGAGCCGGGGGCCGCAGCGCGACTGTGCGCCTTCTGCGAGGAGCGGTATGTCGAGACCCCGCCCGAAGTGACCCGACTGGTCCGCGAGGGCGAGTGCTGGCACGAATTGCCGCACCTGCCCGCTGGCGAATTGTTCAACACCACAGCGGAATTTCGGGTCGTGCCGAACCTCTTCGAGATCGTCTCGCTGGATTATTGGCGGGAGAACCACGGCTACGACCTGCCGCCGGAGGAACTCGCCCGGCGGCGCGCCTATCTCGATGATCCGGTAGGGCGCGCCCACGTGATGGGTCTCGTGGAGCGCTATCGGCCAAGCCTGGTCGGCGCCGAGGACGACACCATCGCCGCGAGCAGCATCCTCGGCGGCTTCCACGATGTCGTCATCGGGCGCCGTCATGTGGTCGACGGGGCGAGCACCGAGGACCACTTGGCTTCCTCCGGCACGCTGACACCCGATGAGCACGAGAGATATGTCGACCTGACTCTGGCGAGCGCGCGTCGGCTGTATGCCGCGAATCCAGACGCCCGCAATGTGGTGATCTTCCAGAATTGGCTGCGTCCCGCTGGCGCCTCCTTCGATCATCTGCACAAGCAACTCGTCGCCATCGATGAGCTCGGCACCAATCGGCTGAACGACATCCGCCACGTCGCGAGCAATCCAGAACTCGTCGCGTCCTATCGAAATCTGTTGCACGACAACGGCCTCATCATCGCCGAGACGGACTCGGCCATCCTGGCTGCCGGCGTCGGCCATCGGTTTCCGAGCCTGGAAGTCTGGACCGACCGACACTCGGCGGATCTATGGAATCTGCATGCGGAGGAGTTGCGTGACCTCTCGGCACTCTTGCAAGCGGCGCATGTCGCGATGGGTCCGAGACTGCCCGCGAATGAGGAGTGGCACTACCGCCCACCAGTCATGCGCGAGCGGCTGCCGATCCGCGTGGTGCTGAAGTGGCGAATCTCCAATCCCGCCGGCTTCGAGGGCGGCTCGGGTGTCTACATCAACACCATCGACCCCTGGGGCGTTGCTGATCGCACACGAGAGTGGTTGGCGCAGAACGCCACTCGGCTCTCCCCACACGTGCGCCTGGTGGCCTAGACCGCATCAGCCTGTGGGAGCCGTCGAGGAAATAGCCTGGCGCGAGTAGGTTCGCTGTGAGCCGACGACCAAGGAGACGACCATGTCCAATGCCCTCCCGCCGATCGTTCCCGCCGACGAATGGCAGGCCCAGCTCGATGCCTTGCGGGTCCGGGAGAAGGCCGCCACGCGAGAGCTGGATGCCATCGCCGCCCAGCGACGTCGGCTGCCGATGGTGGAACTGCCCGACTACACGCTGGCCGGGCCAGACGGGCCGGTGCGCTTGGCCGACATCTTCGAGGGCAAAAGCCAGTTGATCGTCTACAGCCACATGTGGTTCCCCGGCAAGGAGTGGCAGTGCCCCGGCTGCACCGGCTTCACGAGTCAGTTCCGCGGCAGCGACTTTCTCGCAGATGACGATGCGCGATTCGTCATCGTCACCCAAGGCCCGATCGACGAGGCCTTGGCCTACAAACACAAGGTCGGCAACCAGATGGCGTGGTACTCCACCGCCAATAGCCCGTTCGGCGCCGACATGGGCGCGCCGCCCGACGGTGGCTTCGCCGTGAATGTCTTTCTGCGCGAAGGCGATACGGTCTATCGCACCTGGCACACCGATGGCCGCGGCACCGAGCAACTCAGCCACTACTTCGCCCTCGTCGACCTGCTCCCCTATGGCCGCCAAGAAGAGTGGCAGGACGTCCCCGACGGCTGGCCGCAGTACCCCACCTACTCGCGCGGCACGGACTCGCAGGGGATTGCCGCGGCATACGGGCCCAGGTCGGAGACCTCTGTATGACGGACGTCGAGACGCGCACCGTGGACCGGCCCGGCGCCAGGATCACCTACGACGTGCGCGGCGCGTTGGGGCGGGATAACCCGCTCCTGCTCTGTGGATCGCCTATGGACGCCGGCGGATTCACCGCTCTCGCAGCAGGATTCACCGATCGACTGGTCGTGAACTACGACCCTCGCGGCACCGGACGCAGCCTCCGCACCGATGGCGCGGACCAGAGCACCCCCCAGGAACATGCCGGCGATATCGCAGCCATCATCGATGCGCTCGGCGCTGGTTTCGTCGATGTCTTTGCCACGGGGCCGTCGCGGCATACGCCTCAGCGAGCTAGGAATTCGCCTCTCTCACAGGGCGATTCCGATGTACTTCGTTTCGAGGTACTCATCGATCCCCTCGAAGCCGCCCTCGCGGCCATAACCGGAGTGCTTGACGCCGCCGAAGGGCGCGGCCGGGTTGGAGACGATGCCTTGGTTGATGCCGACCATGCCGAACTCCAGCGCCTCGGCGACGCGGATGGCGCGCGCGAGGTCCTTGGTGAAGAGGTAACCAACAAGGCCGTACTCGGTGGCATTGGCACGGGAGATGGCATCGGACTCGTCTCGGAAGGTCGTGATGGGGGCGACGGGCCCGAAGATCTCCTCGCCGAGCACGCGCGCCGTCGCCGGGACATCGGCCAGGACGGTCGGGGCGTAGAAGAAGCCCTTGCCCGGCACCGGCGCGCCGCCGGTGAGGGCACGGGCGCCCTTCGCGACGGCGTCCTGGACTAGTTCGTCGACGCCGGCGCGGGCCTTCTCGGTGATGAGCGGTCCGACGTCGACGCCCTTGACCGTGCCCTTGCCGACGGTCAGCGCGCCCATCCGAGCGGCGAACTTCTCGGAGAACTCCGCGGCGACCGACTCGTGCACGAAGAAGCGGTTCGCCGAGGTGCAGGCCTCGCCGATATTGCGCATCTTGGCGAGCATCGCCCCAGCGACGGCGGCATCGATGTCGGCGTCCTCGAAGACGAGGAAGGGTGCATTTCCGCCGAGCTCCATCGACAGGCGCAGCAGTTGCTCAGAGGACTGCTCTACCAGCTTCTTTCCGACGCCGGTGGAGCCGGTGAAGGTGAGCTTGCGGGCGCGGTTGTCGCGAATGAGCGGCTCCATGACGGCGCCGGAGTGGCTCGTGGTCACGACATTGAGGACGCCCTTGGGCAGCCCGACCTCTTCCAGCAACTGCGCCAGGGCAAGCATCGACAGCGGCGTCTCGTGCGCCGGCTTGACGACCATCGTGCAGCCCGCAGCGATGGCCGGCCCGATTTTGCGGGTGCCCATGGCCAGCGGAAAGTTCCAGGGGGTGATCATCAGTGTCGGGCCGACCGGCTGCTTGGTCGTGATGAGGCGGGTCGCACCATTGGGGGCCACGGCATACCGCCCGTGAATGCGGACGGCTTCCTCGGCGAACCAGCGGAAGAACTCCGCGCTATATGCGACCTCGCCGCGGGCCTCGGCGAGCGGCTTGCCCATTTCGAGGGTCATCAAGAGCGCGAACTCCTCGGTGCGCTCGACGAGTTTTTCGAAGGCGGCACGCAGCAACTCGCTGCGGTCACGCGGGGCGACCTTGGCCCAGTCTGCTTGTGCGGCAACGGCTGCGTCGAGGGCCGCCATACCGTCTGCGGGTGACCCGTCGGCGACGGACGTCAGAACGCGCCCGGTCGCGGGGTCAAAGACATCGAGCGTCGCGCCTGCCTCGGCGGCCCGCCATTCACCGCCGATGAACAACTGCGTCGGGACAGATTCCAGGAGCGCCTTTTGCGACAGTGCGGGCATACCCCCGATGGTAGCCGGGCAGCACGCACGTCCAGCAGTAGTTACATCACCCCGGGGGGGCCCACGTGCGGGTCAGTGGTCGTGGGAATGGCCGAGGTGGCCCTGCGGGATGGCGGCGGCGCGACCGGAGAGCAGGGGCAGCGCGGGGTCCCATCGGGTGCCGTCGCGGGCGTCCTGGCGGCGCCGGGCGATCGCCGAAAGCGCTTCGAGGACAACCCGGTTCGCGAGGGCTGCGGTGATATCGGCATGGTCATAGGGCGGGCTGACTTCGACGACGTCCACACCGCATACGGGCAACTCCAGGCAAATCCGCCGCACCGCGTCGAGCAGCTGGCGCGCAGACAGCCCGCCGGGCTCCGGCGTGCCGGTGCCCGGCGCGTGGCCGGGATCGCAGACGTCGATGTCGACCGAGAGGAAGACGCCTTCGCATTCGTCGGTGGCGATGGCGAAGGCCTCGGTCAAGCACTCCGTCAGCCCGCGGTGGACGATCTCGGTCATCTCGTATGACCGCATGTTCTGCTCCGCCATCCAGTCCAGCGTCTCCGGTGGCGGCCAGTAGCCGCGCAGGCCGATCTGGAGGAAGCGGTCGCCGCGTAGGGCCCCGGACTCGATGAGGCGGCGCATCGGCTGGCCGTGTCCCCACAGTGAGCCGAACTCGATATTGCCGGTGTCGGCGTGCGCGTCGAAGTGGATCATCGACACCCGGCCTTGGCCGAGGACATTGGCGCAGCCCTTGGCGTCTGGGAAGGCGATCGAGTGGTCGCCGCCGAGCACGATCGGAATCGCCCCTGCCGCAACGACTTTCGTCACGGCCGCTTCCAATGCCGGCAGCGAGCGTTCGATGTCGCCGGAATACATTTCGACATCGCCCGCGTCGACGACCCGCAGATCCTGCAGGCCGTCGACGCGCAGCGCGAGCGAGGGGCGTGACCCGTCGTGCGGCAGGTAGTCCGTCATCCGGATCGCCTGCGGCCCAAAGCGCGTGCCGGGCCGGTGCGAGGTGCCCCCGTCAAAGGGGGCACCGAGGATGACGACATCGGCATCGGCATACGACTGCGGCTCGTCGAGATCGCACCGGTCGACGCCGAGGAAGGTGATGTCCGGACCGAACTGCGCGCCATAGCGAGTCATGCGGTCACCTTAGAGCGTCACCCGACGGGCGCGGGTGCCGCCTCGACCTCCTGAATACCCCACGCGGAGCCGTAGCCGCCCGGCTTCGGTGCGGCGAGCAGGTCGAGGAAGGGCTCGGCCGGGAAGGCCTCCGGGCCCAAGACCCCCACCCCCGACCAGGCACCTGTGGCGAGCAACTCCAACGCCACGATGGGGTTGATCGCCGTCTGCCAGACGATGCACTGAGCGCCATAGTCGCGCATCGTGACCTCGTTGTCGGCCACGTGGTACAGGTAGGTCGAACGGGGCTTGCCGTCTTTGCCGGTGCCGGTGACGTGCACGCCGGCGCAGGTCTTGCCGGTCAGCTGCGGCCCGATCGTCGCGGGGTCGGGCAAGACCGCGGCGACGATATCGCGCGGTGCCACCTGGACGCCCTTGATCGTGATCGGCTCGGTCGAGTCGAGCCCCAGGGACTTCAGCGCCTTGAGGATGGAGATCATCTCGGCGCCGAGGCCGTACTTGAAGGTGACCCGCTTGGCGTCCAGCCAGCGCGGCATGAGCAGGACTTCCTCGTGCTCGACCTGGACGCACTCGACCGGGCCGATGCCCTCGGGGAAGTCGAAGATTTCCGGCTCGCTGAAGGGCGGCAGCGTGAAGAAGCCCGCCTCCAGCGAACCGCCCTTCTCCGACCGCTCCTTCTCCCACACCACGGGCGGGTTCAGGCACTCTTCGATGATCGTCCACATAGAAAAGCCGGGGGCAAAAGCCTCGGATCCGTCCGGGCCGTAGTAGGCGAGATTGGCGCCATCGCGGGTGCCAAGTTCGTCGATCTCACCGAAGAGCTTGTCTTGGGCATAGCGGGCGAAGACGTCGGAGAGTCCAGGCTCCACCCCGATGCCGACGAGGGCGAGCCGTTCGCTGCCCTCCCAATCGCCAGCCTGCGCGAACTGCTCGTCACCGAGCTTGATGTGTGGCAGTTCGAAAGGCTGGGAGGGGTGGCGCTGCGAGAGCGACATCGCCATGTCGAGATAGTTCGCACCGGCCGCCAGACAGCCCGCGAAGATCGTCATGACGAAGCGGGGGTCGACCGCATTGAGCACATGCGTCGCGCCGGTCAGCCGGATCATCGCGGCCACATTGTCGGCGTCTGAGGCATCAATTGCGACGGCGTGGAAGCGGTTCTCCCCCGGCCGGCGCTCCTTGACCACGTCCACGGTGCGCCGCGCGCGCTCGATGTCGTAGTCCGCGACAACGAAGACGTCGAAGAAGTCTCGTTCCACCGCGATCTTGGCTGCTGCGTCGCCGACGCCGCCGGCGCCGATCATGAGAATCCGCATGGGATTCACTTCCTTAATGCCGGGCTCCGGTTCGCCCTTTCTCGTGAGTCGGTATGGCGTGCGGGGGCCGGCCCCCGCCGCTCTACTTGGGTTTTCGGGCGTTCCCGATGACCTGGGCGAGGATAACCAGAGTCACGGCGATGACGAACATCGAGAAGCCGACCACATTGGCCTGTGCCGGGATGCCGCGCAGGTAGGAGACGTAGACGAACTTCGGGAAGGTCGTCTCGGACCCGGAGACGAAGTTGGTGATGATGAAGTCGTCGAAGGAGAGCGAGAACGAGAGCATCGCCGCGCCGATGATGCCGGGCAGCACCAGCGGGAAGGTGACCTTCCAGAAGGTCGCCACCGGGCTGGCATACAGATCCTGCGCGGCCTCCTCAAGCCGCGGATCCATCGACTGAACCCGCGCCTTGACCGTGACGACGACAAAGCTGAGGCAGAAGACGATGTGCGCAATGACGATGGTCCAAAACCCAAGGTCCAAGCCGACGTTGGTGAAGCCTTGCACGAAGATCGTCAGCAGGCTGGCGCCCAGGACGATCTCGGGGGTGGCCATTGGGACGAAGGTGAGGACATTGGCCGCGCCTCGACCGATGAATTTGTAGCGGACCAAGGCGAAGGCCACCAGAGTGCCGAGGACGGTCGCGACAAAGGTCGCGAGCGCTCCGATCTCGAGGGACTTGACCAGGGACTCACAGACACCGGGCGCACCACAGGGGTTCTTCCAGTGCTTCAGCGTCGGGCTGCCCTCGGGGTTCCACGTGATATTCGACTTCTTGTAGTTGTTGAACGAGAAGGCGAAGGTGTAGGCCACCGGCACGAAGAGATAGAGCAGGACAAGGATCGCCGCGATCATGGCGAACCGGTCCGCCAGCCAGGCCTGGATGCGTTTGCCGGTGGAGGGCTTGTATGCCGCCCCCTCGGGCTGGGTCACGGCGCTCATACCAGCTCATCCGTTCCGAAGCGGCGGACATAGACAAAGACCAGGGCGAGGATCAGCGCCATCAAGGTGAAGGACAAGGCGGCTGCCGTCGGATAACCGCCGGGCACTTTGAAGAACTGGCTCTCGATGACATTGCCGACCATCTTGGTGCTGCGGTCCGAGCCGAGGAGTTCGGCATTGACATAGTCACCGGCCGCGGGGATGAAGGTGAGCAGCGTGCCGGCGAGGACGCCCGGCATACTCATCGGCAAGGTCACGGTCCGGAAGGTCGTGAACCCATTGGCGTACAGGTCACCACCGGCTTCCAGGACCCGCGGATCCACCCGCTCGAGCGAGGCATAAATGGGCAGGACCATGAAGGGCAAGAAGTTATAGGTCAAGCCCGCCACCACCGCCATCCAGGTCTCGGTGATATGCCCGCCAGGGAGCAGGTGCAGCGTGTTCAGAACCTTGGCTACCGGGCCTTCATCGGCGAGGATTTGCCGCCAGGCGATCGTGCGCAGGATGAAGCTGGTGAAGAAGGGGGCAATGATGCAGATCATCATCAAACTGCGCCACCGCCCCGCCTTGAACGCCATGGCGTAAGCCAATGGATAGGACAGCGCGAAAGCGAAGAAGGTCGCCAGGCCGGCGAAGAGCAGCGAACGGCCGAAATGGGGGGCGAACTCGGTGAAGGCGTCGAGGTAGTTACGGAAGTTGACGTCGCGGTAGTAGTACCCCGGATAGCCGGGGAATTGCGACTGCAGCGAAACCGTGAACAACTGCGCCAGCGGCACGACGAAAAAGATCAGCAGCCATAGGGCACCGGGCAGCAGCAGGAGGTACGGGAGAAATTTCCCCCGCGTCGCCGTGTCCGGGCCAGCGGGCGCGGCGGGCGCTCCGGCCCCGTGGGCGACTGCGCTCACGGTGCGTCCTGAAGCGGCACGTCACCGATGCTCACATCGGCGAGCACCGGACCGTCTGGAACTTCGGCGCCATCGGAGGGGACGCCAAAGGCGTGGCCGGGGTCCCACGACATCCACACTTGGTCTCCCGGGTGCAGGTCAATCGGCTCGACGTCGAGATTCTGCTCATAGACGCTCCACGTGGCCCCGCTCGCGACGGTCACGAGATATTGCGTCGCCACGCCGGTGAAGGAGACATCACGGACCGTGGCCTGCATGTCGCTGCCCACTCCCGTCGGGCGATCCCGGTGTATGCGGACCTTCTCGGGCCGGACGCCGAACATCACGTGCCCCTGCTGGACCTGGCTGCGGGCCTTGGGGATCTTGACCTTCGAGCCGCCCACCTCGGCGACGAGGAAGTCGCCATCGGTGCCGGAGATGGTGCCGACGCCGAGATTGGACTGGCCGACAAAATTCGCGACGAAGGCGGTGGCGGGCAGGTCGTAGAGCCTGGCCGGTGCCCCCATTTGCTCGATTCGCCCGTGGTTCATCACGGCCACGGTGTCGGCCATCGTCATGGCCTCTTCCTGGTCGTGCGTCACGTGAATGAAGGTCAGGCCGACCTCGGTCTGAATGCGCTTGAGTTCGACCTGCATCTGGCGACGCAGCTTCAGGTCGAGGGCGCCCAGCGGTTCATCGAGCAGCAGCACCTCGGGGCGGTTGACCAAGGCGCGGGCCACGGCGACCCGCTGCTGCTGACCGCCGGAGAGTTGGGTCGGCTTGCGGCCGGCCAGGTGCGGCAATTGCACCAATTCCAGCGCCTCGTCGGCGAGCCGCGCCGCGTCCTTGGCGCCGCGCCGCTTGGGACCAAAGGCGACATTGTCGCGGATGGTCAGGTGCGGGAAGAGGGCGTAGGACTGAAAGACCGTGTTGACCGGACGCTCATACGGCCGCGACCCGGTCAGGTCGGTGTTGCCGATGAAAATCCTTCCACTGGTGGGCTGTTCGAGCCCGGCGACCATGCGCAGCGTTGTCGTTTTGCCACAGCCGGACGGGCCGAGCAAGGCGAAGAAGGAGCCGCGTGGCACCGTCAGGGTCAGATCGTCGACAGCTTTGAAATCGGCGAACGCCTTGGTGACCGACTCGATCCGCAAGTCACCCTGGGCCTCACGAAAGCCGGCCATCAGTTGCCCACCACCTTTGCCCACTCGGCGCTGTATTCCTGGTCCTCGGCTGCTGTCAGCGCCCGGAAGCCCTTGATATTGCTCTTGGTGAGGTAGTCCTCGGTGGGGAAGATCAGCGGGCTCTGCGCCAGATCGGGGTCGAGCTTCTCCATCTCCTGCTGGGCGCCAACGACGGGACAGACATAGTTGACATAGGCCGCGACTTCGGCGGCGACGGCCGGGTCGTAGTAGTAGTTCATCAGGGCCTCGGCATTGCGCCGATGCGTCGAGGTGATCGGGACCATGAGATTGTCCGACCACAGCGTCCCACCGGACTCCGGAATCGTGAACTCCCAGTTGTCGTTCTCGGTCTCGGCCCGCAGGATGAACAGGTCGCCGCTCCACACGATCCCGGCGATGGCGTTGCCGCTCTTGAGGTCGTTCATATAGGCGTTGCCCTTAACCCGACGGATGAAACCGCCCGTGAGCAGTTCGTCCACCTTGGCGATCGCCTTGTCGAACTCTGGCTTGCCCCAGTTGCCCGAAATGTCGACCCCCTGCCACGCCATGATCAACCCGAGGGTGTCGCGCATTTCGGACAGGACGGTGATCTTGCCCTTGAGGTCGGGCGAGAATAGGTCATCCAGCGACTTCAGTTCCCGGCCCACCTTGGCCTTGTCATAGCCAATCCCGGCAAAGCCTGACTGCCACGTGAGGCTGTAGTTACGTCCCGGATCGAAGGAAACTTCCCGCAAGGCTGGCAGCAGGTTGCCCGCATTGGGCATCTGAATCAGTTCCAAGGGCTGGATGAGCCGATCGCGGATGAGCCGGTTGGCCATCCAGTCGGTCAGCGTAATGATGTCTTTCTCGATGTCTTGGCCCGCCTCGAGCTGAGGCCGGACTTTGCTGACATACGAGTCGTTGTCATCGATATCTTCGGAGTAGGTCGCCTGGATGCCGGTCTTCTTGATGAAGGCTTCCAGGCTTGGGTACTTCTGGGTGGTGTCGTCGTAGTCGAGATAGGCCGTCCAGTTGGCCCAGCGCACGATCTTCTCTTCGGCCGAGACATCTGTGGGGAGCTTCAACGCCGCGACTCCGCCGGCCGGCGGCTTCGGCGGGGCGCAGGCCGACAAGGCCGCGGCCGAAGCGCCCGCGGCGCCGATCGACAAGAGATTGCGCCGGCTTAGCTGCGATGCACGGGCGCTGCGGATCAGGGCCCGGACGCCGGGATCCGCCGGGGGAATGCGACCTTTCACGGTATTTCTTGTCCTAGCTCTCGAGATTGGCCATGACGTGCTTGATGCGGGTGTAGTCCTCCAAGCCGTACATGGACAGGTCCTTGCCGTAGCCGGATCGCTTGAATCCACCGTGCGGCATCTCGGCCACCAGGGGGATGTGGGTGTTGATCCACACGCACCCAAAATCCAAGGCCTTGCTCATCCGCATCGCGCGGCCGAAGTCCTTGGTCCAGACCGAGGAGGCGAGGCCATAGTCGACGCCATTGGCGAAGGCGATGGCCTCGGCTTCGTCGGTGAACTTCTGCACGGTGATGACGGGGCCGAAGATCTCATTCTGGATGGCCTCGTCGTCCTGGCGTAGCCCCGACAAGACGGTCGGCTCGAGGAAGTACCCGTCGCCCAGACCGGAGACCCGGTTGCCGCCGGCGGACACGGTGGCATGTCCCGGGAGCCGGTCGATGAAGCCACTGACATGCGCCAGCTGGCGGGCGTTGTTGACGGGGCCGAAGAGCGCCTCCTCGTCATCCGGCATACCGACCTTGGCACTGCTCTTGGCGTAATCCGCTAGTGCCGCAACGAAATCATCGTGGATGCCGGGTGCGACGAGCACGCGAGTGGCGGCTGTGCAGTCCTGCCCAGCATTGAAATAGCCGGCGACGGCGATGCCCTCGACGGCAGCTTCGATGCCCGCATCGTCGAAGACGACGACGGGGGCTTTGCCCCCGAGCTCGAGGTGCACGCGCTTGACCTGCGCGCTGGCGCTCTCGGCAACTTGTATGCCGGCCCGCACCGATCCGGTGATCGCCACCAGCGCGGGGGTTTGGTGCTCGACGAGGGCACGGCCGGTCTCGCGGTCGCCCATGACGACATTGAAGGTGCCGGACGGCAGGAACTCCGAGGCGATCTGCGCCAACAGCAGCGTGGTTTCTGGCGTGGTGTCACTCGGCTTGAGGACCACGGTATTGCCCGCGGCGAGCGCCGGCGCGATCTTCCAGACGGCCATCATCATGGGGTAGTTCCACGGGGTCACCTGGCCGACGACGCCGATCGGCTCGCGCCGCACGAAGCTCGTCATCCCCTTCATGTACTCACCGGCCGCTTTGCCTTCGAGTATGCGGGCCGCGCCCGCGAAGAAGCGCAACTGGTCGAGCATCGGGGGGATCTCTTCGCTGGCGGTCAGCGCATGTGGCTTGCCGGTGTTCTCCGACTCCAGCTTCACGAACTCATCGCTGCGCTTCTCAATCGCGTCGGCGATCTTTAGCAGCGCCTGCTGACGCTCGCTCGGCGTCGTCTGTCCCCACTCCTGGAAAGCCTTGGCTGCGGCGGCGTATGCCGCGTCGACATCCTCGGCCCCGGAGATCGGAGCACTGGCGACCACCCCTCCCGTGCTCGGGTTGACGACATCCGCGCGGGCATCAGATCGGGCATCCACGGCGGCGTTGTCGATGAAGTTCTGCAACAGGCGGGCGTTGGTCACGTCAGGTCACTCCACGGGGTGGGATCGGGCGTCGGCGTCGACGTTGAGCGGCACTCTAGTTCGGGGGACCTGCACGCAACAGGGGCCCCCCGCAGGAAAAGACGAAAATGATGCGCACTCGAAAGAATCTGTCCGTCAGTCCCACGGAATCGTTAGCTGTCAGCCCGAAATTCGAGGGATTCCGTCGTACGGTGGCGGTATGCAGCAGCGACGCAGCACCGGGGCCCCTGGGCGTCTAGACGAGCTGTCGAAGCAGATCGTGGAAATCCTGCAACGTGACGGGCGCGCGTCATATGCCGCCATCGCCAAGCAGGTCGGCCTCTCCGAGGCCGCCGTTCGCGCCCGAGTGCAGCGCCTCCTCGACGCGGGGGTGATGCAGATCGTCGCGGTGACCGATCCCCTGCAGGTCGGCTTCACCCGCCAGGCCATGATCGGCGTCCGCGTCGCAGGCGAGCTCGGCCCAGCTGCCGAGGCCGCGTCGGCGCTGGATCAGGTGGCGTATGTCGTGACCACCGCCGGCAGTTTCGACCTGTTGTGCGAGGTGGTCTGCGAAGACGACGAGGAGCTTCTGCACCTGGTCGGTTCGGCGATTCGCGCCCTGCCGGGAGTCATCTCGACCGAAACCTTCGTCTATCTCAAACTCAATAAACAGCACTACAACTGGGGTACGCGATGAGCACGACACCCGCCGGAACCGCATACACCGACGCAGCACGAGACCACCTGTGGATGCACTTCACCCGACACTCAACCTTCGAGGACGGCCCGGATGGCCTTGCGGGACAGGGCGTTCCGATCATCGTCCGCGGCGACGGTCACCGGATCTGGGACGACCAGGGACGCGAATATATCGACGCCTTGGCCGGGCTCTTCGTCACCAATGTCGGGCACGGACGCGCGGAGATCGCCGAGGCGATGGCTGCTCAGGCGCGCGAATTGGCCTTCTTCCCGCTCTGGTCTTATGCCCATCCCCGCGCCATCGAGTTGGCGGAGCGGCTCGCGGCATACGCCCCCGGCGACCTGAACCGGGTCTTCTTCACGACCGGCGGCGGGGAGGCGGTCGAGAGCGCGTGGAAACTCGCGAAGCAATACTTCAAGCTCACCGGTCGCCCGACGAAGCACAAGGTGATTTCGCGGACAATCGCCTATCACGGCACCCCGCACGGCGCCCTGTCCTTGACCGGCATCACGCCGGCGCGGATTCCGTTCGAGCCGTTGGTGCCCGGAGCTTTCAAGGTGCCGAACACCAATATTTATCGCGGCCCGGAGCATCTGCGCGATGACGAGAAGGCCTTCGGTCGATGGGCTGCGGATCGCATCGAAGAGGCGATCCTCATGGAGGGCCCGGACACCGTGGCCGCGGTTTTCCTCGAGCCGGTCCAGAACTCTGGCGGCTGCTTCCCACCGCCCGCGGGCTATTTCGAGCGGGTCCGGGAGATCTGCGATGCGTATGACGTCCTGCTGGTCTCCGATGAGGTCATTTGCGCGTTCGGGCGCATCGGCTCGATCTTCGCGTGCAAGGACTTCGGCTACCAACCCGACATCATCACCTTCGCCAAGGGCGTGACGTCCGGGTACGCCCCGCTCGGCGGAATGGTCGTGTCCGACCGGCTTTTCGAGCCCTACCGATCCGGCATGACCTTCTTCCCCCACGGCTACACCTGGGGCGGCCATCCCGTCTCGTGCGCCGCGGCGATGGCCAATCTGGATATCTTCGATCGTGAGGGGCTGACCGATCACGTGCACGCCCAGGCCGGGGTCTTCCGCTCCACGCTGGAGTCGCTGCTCGATCTGCCGATCGTCGGCGATGTCCGCGGCGCGGGCTACTTCTATGGGATCGAACTGGTCAAGGACAAGCAGACGCGGGAGACTTTCGATGCTGCGGAGTCCGAGCGGCTACTGCGGGGCTATCTGTCGAAGGCACTCTTCGATGCCGGGCTCTATTGTCGCGCTGACGACCGCGGGGATCCGGTGATTCAGTTGGCGCCACCGCTGACGATCGGACCGGCCGAGTTCGAGGAGATCACCAGCAGATTGCGCTCAGTCCTGACCGATGCAGCGCAGTTCATCTGACCGCACATGATGTCGGCTAGCCATCCGCTCTGGTGGGAGGAGCGTAGATCATACTTTCCGCCAACGGATTTCAACTTGCCTGATGAAGCTCAGGTCGTGATTGTGGGAGCGGGCTTCACCGGCCTCTGGACCGCCTACTATCTGCTGCGGGACCGGCCGGGCACAGATGTGCTCGTGCTGGAAGCCGAGCACGTGGGTTTCGGTGCCAGCGGTCGCAATGGCGGATGGGTGTCCGCGCTCTTCCCCGTCGGCGCTGCAAAACTAGCGGGCCTCCACGGGGTCGAGGCAACGCGCGATCTGCTGGCGGCGCTGCGTCATACGGTCGACGAGGTGGGAGCGGCCGTCTCAGCCGAGGGGTTCCCGGGGGTGAGTTTTGTGAAGGGGGGCGCGCTGTTCTTGGCGCGCAATCCGGCGCAGGTGGTGCGCGCCAAAGGAGATGTGGCGGCCGGCGAGCAGTGGGGCGACGGGACGATGTGGCTGCCATCGGACGCCGCACGAGAGCGCTTGGCAGCCACGAATACCCTTGGCGCGACGTGGAATCCGCATTGTGCGCGGGTGCAGCCGAGGGCACTGGTCGACGGGCTGGCGGCGGCCGTGCGACGGTTGGGTGGTCGCATTGTCGAAGGCGTGAGCGTCGCGGGTGCCTCGCCGGGGCAGGTGCGTTTGCTTGACGGGCGGACGGTGCGCGCCGGGCACATCGTGCGCGCAACCGAGGCCTACACCGCGCGATTGTCCGGGCTGCGGCGGCGATTGGCGCCGGTCTATTCGCTGATCGTCGCAACCGAGTCACTGCCCGCCTCGACGTGGGAGGCCATCGGGCTGGCCCGGCGGGAGGTCTTCAGCGACTACCGAAATGTCATCGTCTACGGCCAGCGCACGGAGGATGACCGGCTGGTTTTCGGCGGTCGGGGGGCGCCCTACCACTTCGGATCGGGCGTGCGCCCGGAGTTCGATGGTGACGAGCGAGTATTTGCGTCGCTGCGAAAAGCCTTGCGGGAGATGCTTCCTCAGCTCGGTGATACTCAGTTCACGCACGCATGGGGCGGGCCACTCGGCATACCGCGGGATTGGCATCCGTCGGTGGGCTATGACCCGGCCACGCGCGTCGGGTGGGCCGGTGGGTATGTCGGTGACGGCGTCGCGGCGACCAATCTGGCCGGGCGCACGCTGGCCGATCTGGTGAGCGGGCGCCATACAGCCCTGACGCGGTTGCCGTGGGTGGATCATCGCTCACCCGAGTGGGAGCCGGAGCCTTTCCGCTGGCTCGGGGTGAATGCGGGACTTCGCCTGGCCGCCCTCGCGGATCGCGAGGAAGCCCTGACCGGCCGCCCGGCGCGGCTGGCTGCGGCGCTGGAGGCGCTGACCGGGCACTGAGTCGTCGAGGATCCCGCCCTCCCAGATGGCAGCTGCCTGTCATCGTCGGTCGGCTCCCACAGAACCGGCGGTGTGACGAGCCGCTGCGCAAGAGCCTCGGGCGTGAGCGTTTCGTGCACGCTTGTGCCGGCTTCCCCAGGGCGCATGGGGGCGAGAGTTATCCACAAGTGTCGGCGGAGCGAGAGCCAGCTATTGCCGGACGCGGCAGCATGGTTGTGTGGGGATTCCGAGTGAAGTGAGGGACACTGATGAGCGTGACGACGCTGCCCTGGGGGCGGTCGCTGACCGCCGAGGATCTCGCGGCGTTGCCCGATGACGGGCACCGCTACGAGCTCATCGACGGGGCGCTGATCGTGACCCCGTCACCGAGTCGTGAGCACCAACTGTGCGCAGGCAAGTTCTACATCGATCTCACTGCCGCGTGTCCAGGCCACCTGTGCGTTGCCTTCGCTCCCTTGGATGTGGCCTATACGCGGGACACGGTGCTGCAGCCGGACATTCTCGTCGTCGAGCGCGCGGGGTTCTTCGACAAGGACCGTCCTCTCCGACCATTGCTGGCGGTTGAGGTGTTGTCTCCCAGCACCCGGCTGATCGATCTCAACACCAAGAAGGCACGCTTCGAGGAGGCCGGCTGCGCGAGCTACTGGGTCATCGACCCGATTGCGCTGCGGCTCATCGCGTGGGACCTCGTAGATGGCGCCTATCAGTTGGTGGCCGATGTGGCGGCCGGGGACGAATGGACCGCCACCCTGCCGTTCCCCGTGACCTTGGCGCCCGGCTCGCTTCTCGACTGATCTGACCTGCTCTACTGATCCGCCCCGTGCGTCGGTCGCGTCCTGTCGGCGGCGGCTACCTGGCCAGGTCGGCGCGCACGGCGTCGGCGAAATCGGGATAGGCCGCGACGACACCTTCGAAGGCCAGGTTGGCCGGGAGTTCGTCGGCACGCTGGCGGGAGGTGAGGAAGATGATGGTGGCCCGGACCAACGCCAAGTCGTCGTCGCCCTCCAAACCGGCGTCCGCGACCGCCTCGGGCGTCAGCTCGACGACGACCTCAATCGGGTCACCGTCTTGGCGCATGCTCACGAGATAGCGGTGGAAATCCATCGCCTCGATGGTCATCGATTCGTTGTCCACATCAGGGGCAACGACGATTCGAGCGATGACTATTCCGGAAGGTCGAGCGGCGTCGGCGGCACGGCTCCTCACTACGATGCCTGGCATGCCGGATGTTGCTGCGCTGCGGGCGTACTGGAGCCATCGTCAGGGCTTGGACGGCTCCCTCGCCGGCGCCACCAGCGCGGACGTCTTGGACCGGGTCGGGTGGGCGCGCTCGGTCGGCGGGACCACGCCATACCTCACCCTCTTCAGCCGGGCGGGCATCCGCCGTGAACAGGCGGATGCGGATGTCGCGGCGCTGCGCATTCACGAACTTCCGTCGGCGCGCGATTGCACCTATGTGCTGCCCGCCACCGACTTCGCGCTGGCCCCGGTCGTCGGCGGCGGGGCGAGCAGCACCAGCGAACTCCGGGTCGCGGAGAAGCTGGGCGTCACCCGAGCCGAGATCGACGCCCTCGCCGACGAGGTCGTCGGCGTACTAAGCGATGGTGATGCGGACCCGGCCGGACTGCGAAAGTCGTTGGGAGACAAAGTTCGCAGCCTTGGCGACGAGGGCAAGAAGAAGGGCGTGACGACGACCCTGCCGCTCGCTCTCGGCGTCCTGCAGGCGCAGTCGCGCATCCGGCGGGTTCCCATCGACGGGCGGCTCGATCAGCAGCGCTTCCGATACACCGTATGGCGCTCCGCCCCAACCTTTTCCGGCTCGCCGGAGGAGGCGCGACCCGAGTTGGCCCGGAAGTACTGGGGTTGGATCGGGCTCGCCTCGCTGGCTAACTTCCAGTGGTTCTCCGGCTTCACCAAGACCAACGCCACCAAGGCGGTCGCGACCCTTGGCCTCGAACGGCTAGCCGACACAACACTTCTCGGGACCCAAGCCACCCTGACCGAGTTCGCCGGCTTCGCCGCCCCAAAGCAGCCCCAAGTCTCCCTGATCGGCTGGCTGGACTCACTCGTGCTGCTGCGCCGAGACCTGGACTCGCTCACGGACGAGGGCGACCGCGCGCACCCACTGCTCGACCCGGCCCGCGGCAACTCCGCCGGCGGCTCCCTCACCGACCTGCCGAACCAGGGCATCGTCGACCGCGGGCGCCTCATCGGGCTCTGGGACTACGACCCCGCGACCGAGGAGGTCGTCTGGGCGCCCATCACGAAACTCACTGCGGCACAACGCAAGGCGACGCTGGCCGCGGTCGGCGAGACCGCGGCATACATCCGGGAAGACCTCGGGGACAACCGAGGGATGTCGCTCGACTCCCCCGCCGGCCGTGCCCCGCGCCTGGCCGCACTGCGTCAGCACGCCACGCCATGACCCGCGGTCATTACCCGCCACCCGGCGTGGAAATCGAGTCGATCGAGGAACTCGACGCTGCCCTCGCCGACGGCCTTGCCCCCGCGCGTTTGCGCCTGCAAGACCTCGACCTGACGGACTACCACGGCTTAGACCGCCGCACCGATCTCGACGAACTAGTCGTGCTCGGCGGCACCCTCTCCCCCGCGCTCGACGCGCACCTGCGCGCCCACGGCGCCATCATCTTCCCCAACGACCCCGACGCGGCGCCTATCCGTCCCTATCGAGCGCGGCTCTACACCGCGGATGAGTTGTATGCCGACCTCGCCGCCGGTTATCCCGCCACCCCCGACGCCCTCGCCTACGGCTGGTACCGCAACGGCCTGCGTCACCCCGACGTCTTTTCCGCTCTGCTGCAAGCGATTCACGACGACTCCATCTCCGACGCCCTTGCCGAGTTCGTGCGCAACCGGCAGGTCATCGGCGTCATGGGCGGTCATGCCGTTGCGCGCGGCACCGAGGCGTATGCCGATGCCGCCCGCCTCGGTTTCAACCTCGCCGAGCGTGGCTTCCTCGTGACCACCGGCGGCGGGCCCGGCGCGATGGAGGCCGCCAACCTCGGTGCCCTCGCCCGAAGCGCGGACGACCTCACCAGGGCGCTTGCCGTCGTCGCTGACGTCCCGTCCTTCGCCGACGATATCGGCGCCTGGGCCGCGTGCGGCCTGCGCGCTCGCGACCTCCTCGCCACTCCCGATGCCACGCCGACCGACCCGCGCAGCCTCGGCATCCCGACCTGGTTCTACGGCCACGAACCGCCGAATGTCTTCGCCCAAGGCATCGCGAAGTATTTCTCCAATGCCATCCGCGAAGACTGGCTCCTCGCCCATTCCCAGGCCGGCATTGTGGTCCTCCCCGGCGCGGCGGGCACCGTCCAAGAGGTCTTCCAGTTCGCCACCCGCGCCTATTACGCCGACACCACCCCGCCGCCTCTGGTCCTCGTCGACGAGCAGCACTGGCGCGAGAAACTCCCGGTCTGGCAACTCATTTCAGCCCTCGCCCGCGACCGCCTCATGGCCTCCCGCATCGCTCTCGTCGACACCGTCGACGACGCCGCTGCCATGCTTCTTGCTCGCTAGCCGCCGAGCGCTGAGGAGACGAGCCCAAGGCACTCACGGCTTGTCGACGATATAGCGAGACGGGACGGCGCCGGGAAGCAAGCCGGGCCGCCGAGCGCTGAGGAGACGAGCCCAGAGAACTCAGAACCGGGCGTCGACGAATGTTTGCTCGCCCATGGGCGGGCGGACGTACGGCATCTGCTTCATCTCGGGCAGCGTGACGACCTCGGGGGCGACATCCTCATACGCGAACTGGCTCAACAGGTGGCTGATGCAGTTGAGCCGGGCGGCCTTCTTGTCGTCGGAGGGCACGACATACCAAGGCGCCTGCTTGATGTCGGTGTACTGGAAGGTGTTGTCCTTGGCCATGGAGTACTTCACATAGAACTCGTGCTCGGCGAGGTCCATGTCGGAGAGCTTCCAGCGCTTAAGCGGCTCGGCGTTGCGGGCCTCGAAACGGCGGCGCTGCTCGTCATACGACACCGAGAACCAGTACTTGATAACGATGATCCCGGAGCGGACGAGCATCCTCTCGAACTCGGGGCAGCTGCGCAGGAACTCGGCGTGCTCGTCCTCGGTGCAGAAGCCCATGACCCACTCGACATTTGAGCGGTTGTACCAACTGCGGTCGAAGAGCACCATCTCGCCGGCGGCCGGGAGGTGTTCGACATAGCGCTGGAAATACCACTGGGACTTCTGCCGCTCGGTCGGTGTGGGCAGGGCGGCCACGCGCACGGTGCGCGGCGAGGTGCGCTCGGTGATGCGCTTGATAACGCCGCCCTTACCGGCGGAGCCGCGGCCTTCGAAGATGACGACGACCTTCAGACCCTGCTTCTGAATCCAGTACTGCAAGAGCACCAATTGCTCCTGCAGTCGCTCCATCTCGACGTCATAGACGGTGCTCTTGAGCCGCCCGTCCTTCTTGTAATCGTCGGGGTTCCCAGTGCCGCCGACCTTGCCGGTCGCGACGACGAACTCACCGGCGTCGTCGGCGCCTTCGGGGGGTGCGATGTGCTTGTCGGGACGAGACATGTCAGCCTGCATTTCCCCCGACCGGGAACCGGGTCAGGACTCGGTGAACATCACGATGCCGAGACACATCTCATCCGAGGTGCCCTCGCCCCATACAACATAGCGCTCGGGGATGTCGGCGAGCGCCGGCAACACGTCGCGCAGCGACTGGTCGTGCGTGCACTGGACCGTGAGTGTGTCCGTCGGCTTCAGAGTAACGGCCTTGGGCAGCACGGTCGCGGACTGGTTGTCGAAATCCCAGTTGGTGATATCGAGCAAGGTCTGGGCCTTCGGGGTGCCGGCATTGGCGACGACGGAGATCTTGCGGCCGAGCAGGTGCATGTGACCCGATAGCGCGCGCACGACGATCTTGTCGTTGACCGGCCGGGTGCACTTCTGGGTTGGCCCAACCGGCTCGGCGCCACACAAAATATGAAGCAGGTCAGCGGTTTTCGCCTCGTCGCCAAAGCGCTCGCGCAAGTCGGTCATCGCCGCACCCCGGTCGCAGAGCGTGTTCGCGATGCCCGCTCGACACGGGAGTTCGACCGGCGCGGGGAGCAGCATGGTGCGCAGGTAGTTGTAGTTGCCGTTGTCCGGCGCGATCCGCAGGCGCGCGGCGCTTTGGTCGGAGCCTTCACCGCCGAGCAAGTTGTAGTGGATCTGCATGATGATCTGGCTGCCCTTGGGCAGTTCGGTGCCGATGCCCTTCTCCGTGACGCGCTCGCTGCCACCAGGAGCCCAGGCCCCAAGCCACGGTGCCTCATCGAGATTCTGGCCGGCGGTGCTGCTCAGCCCGGTGCCGCCGAAGCAGGTCCACCCCTCGCCGGCTTCCGCGGCGTCCTTGGCTTGGGCCCGCGCGACATCTTGCGGGTCGACCTTGTAGAGGATGACGTGGTGGACCAGCTTGGCGTTGGCCGGCAGGAAGTTCGTGCCCGTGATCACCGCGTTCTGGGCAAGCTTGGGATCGAGCAGGAAGCAGCGGTACTCATCGGTGCCCTTCCCGCTCGGCGCTGTGGGGGTGTATGCCGTGGGCATCCGCAGCTCGAGGAAACGCTCGCCGGAGCGCAGGGCGACGGGCTTGGCCGGCGCAGCCGTCGTCGTGCCGCTCCCCGTGCTCGTGCTGCTGCTTGCCGATGCCGCTGCGGGGGCCGAATGGTGGCTCCCTTCGCGCTGGGGCAGGGCACCGGGATCGCCGCCGCAGGCGGTCAGCAGCAAGGCGCCCGCGAGAGCCGCGAGAGGAGCACGAAAACGCATCCACCCAGGGTAAGCGCTCGCTCACGGTCTTCGAAACCTCTCGTGGCGTCGACGCCAGCGCCTACGAACGCATCGCCACACCGCGGCGCCAATAGCCCATGAAGGCCACCTGGCTTCTGTCCCAGCCGAGTTCGCCGACGAGCGCTCGCCGAACGGCCTTGACGATCGCCGACTCGCCGGCCACCCAGGCATACCGTTGGCTTGCCGGCACTGCATCCGCGGGGTCGGGCAGTGCCTCGCCATATGCCGAATAGGTTGGGGTTTCCCAGATCTCCACGTCCAACGCACTAGCGCTTGGGTCCGGTTCGCGGGCCGGCGGGCCGCTCGGGTGCGCCGGGAGTCCAAGGTGATGTCTCACGGCGTCGATGAGTCGCTCGCCGTATGCCGCGTCCTCGCGCGCCAGCCAGGTCACCCGGATGTGCTCGGGCCCCGCGAGCGGCTGGATGTCCTCCCGCGACGGGATTTCGACATATGCCGACCCCCGCGTCCGCGGGGGTAGGTCGGCGAGGATCCGGGCGATCGCCGGGAGGGCGGTCTCGTCCCCGACGAGCAGGATGTCGGTGGCCGCGCCCCGTTGAAACTCGGTGCCGCGGTATGGATTTCCGGCCGCGATCCCAGGGGCGAAGGGCGCGATGACCTGCAGCTGGTCGCCTGGTCGGGCGGCGAGCGCCCACCGACATGCCGGGCCGGAGTGGTCGTCCTCGTGAACCACGAAGTCGACGACGACGCGCGTCCCTTCACCGGCTCCGACGATCTCGCGGATCGTGTAGGTGCGCATCGGGCTTCGCGCGTCCTCGGGCATGGCCAGCCACCCGGCATACCACTGCTCAGGGTCCTCAGGGATGTCCGGCAACGCGCCATCGGGGCCCGGGAAGATTAGCTTGATCCGGGTATCGAAGCCTTCGTCGCGCGCGACATTCGCGAAGCGCGGTGAGGCGAGCTCGACGCGGACGAAAGCGGGCGAAAGCCGCTGCGCGGCATACACCTGCGCGTCGGCAATGAGGATGGTCGGCAGAATCGTGTCAGCGTCGAGAGTCGAGGCGCTCATGGGCTTCCTTACGTCGGGTGGAGAGGGGCAGGACCATCGGTGTGGCGCTGACGGGGTCGAGCACGACGCGCGAGGCAAGGCCGAAGACGTCGCGAATGATGTCTTCGGTGATCACCTCATCGGGCGTGCCTTCGGCGCGAATCCGCCCGTGCTGCATGGCAATCAGATGATCGGCATAACGGGCCGCGAGGTTGAGCTCGTGCAGGACCATGACGATCGTGGTGCCGCGCGAGTTATTGAGCTCGGCGAGCAGGTCGAGGACGTCGATCTGGTGGGCGAGGTCGAGATAGGTCGTCGGTTCGTCGAGGAGGAGCAGGTCCGTATGCTGCGCCAGCGCCATCGCGATCCACACCCGCTGGCGCTGGCCCCCGGAGAGTTCGTCGACGAGGCGATCGGCGAGGTCGATCGTCCCGGTGAGGTCTAGGGCCTCGGCGACGATGGCGTCGTCCTCCGAAGACCACCGCCGAAAGCCGGACTGGTGCGGGTAGCGGCCGCGGCCGACGAGGTCGGTGACGGTCACGCCGGAGGGAACGACGGGTTGTTGCGGCAGCAGTCCGAGGGTGCGTGCCACCTCGCCCGTCGGCCGGCGGTGTATGTCGGTGCCGTCGAGGATGACGGTGCCGGCGGTTGGCTTGAGCAGGCGGGCCAGGCCGCGCAGCAGCGTGGACTTGCCACAGGCGTTGGCGCCGACGATGCCGGTGATGCGCCCGTCCGGGATGACGACATCGAGGTCGTGGACGACGCTGTGCGAGCCGTAGCCCAGGCGGAGGTCACGGGCATACAGGCGAGACGGCGTCGTGCCTGATCGGGGAATATCGTTGGGAGTCAACGGGATCCTCTCGCGGTGCGACCGGTGGCGATCAGCCAGATCAGGGCGGGCGCACCGATCGCACCGGTGATGATGCCGACCGGCAGATTGATGTCGCCGAGCAGATAGGCGCCGATGTGATCGCCGAGCACGACGATGACGGCACCGACGAGAGCCGCGGCGACCAGGCGAGTGCGGCCGCCGGTCAGCGCCCGGGAGATGGGGCCGGCGAGGAAGGCCACGAAGGCGACCGGACCGGCGACGGCGGTGGCGAGTCCGGCGAGGATGACCGCGAGGGCTATCAGGGCATCGACAGACCCCGGCCCCGCGCCGAGACCGGCACGCAGATCGTCGCCGAGTTCGGCCACGCGCAGGACCTTCGAGCGCCAGGCGATGGCGCCCACGACAGGGACGGCGAGCGCGAAGAAGAGGCCGATGGCGCGCCAGTCGACATTGCTCAGGCTGCCGCCCAGCCACTGCAGCACCTTGGTGGCGTTGAACTCGTCGACGCGCGTGAAGAGATATTGGATGACGGCCGACATGACCGCGCTGATGCCGATGCCGAGCAGGACGAGTCGGTAGCCGTTGTGCCCGTCGGCGAGAGCCCGTACGGTCAGCGCGACGCCGAGGGCGCCCGCGACGGCCAGCGCCGAGATCACGGGGCCACTCTGGCCGAGGACGACGATGCCGAAAACCGCTGCGGCACTAGCCCCCAGCGTGACGCCGACGATGTCCGGGCTGGCAAGTTCGTTGTGCAGCGTCGTTTGGAAGATCGCTCCGGCCAGACCGAGAGCCACGCCAACCCCCGTGCCGAGGACGGCACGCGGCAGCTTGGACTCCATCAGGATGTAGCTCGCGCCCGGGATCTCGGCGCCGAGGAAAATGCGCACCGCATCCGGCAGGGATATGAGGAAGTCCCCCTGGGTGATCCGCACGAGGAAGACCGCGACCCAGACGACGGTGAGCCCGCTGAGCGCGTATGTCGTGCGCCGCGCCACCCGTCGCCGCGCCGACCGCACCGCGACGATCGGCGGGTCGAGGGTGGGCGTCACGGTGCTCATAGCGCCACCGTCCGGCCGCGGCGGACCAGCATCACGAAGGCCGGTCCGCCGATCAGGGCGACCATGACGCCGACCTGAATCTCGGCCGGCGGCAACAGGACTCGGCCGACCGTGTCCGCTAGCAGCGTGAGGACCGCGCCACCGAGCAGGCAGAGCGGGAGCACGGTGCGATGCCCTGGACCAGCCAGCGCGCGGACCGCGTGGGGCACCAACAGACCGACGAAGGCGATCGGGCCAGCCAGCGCCGTGGCGGTGCCAGCGAGCAGCACGACGGCAATGGCGACGACCGCCCGGTCGCGACCGAGGCGCCGACCGAGGGCTCGGGCCAAGTCGTCCCCGAGAGCCGCGGCGTCGAGCAGGCGAATGCACAAGAGGCCGAGAACGACGCCCACGGCGAGGAAGGGCGCACCGATGGTCAGCACCGACAGATCCCGGCCGCTGACCGTTCCGACCTGCCAGAACCGGAAAGACTCCATCGTCTGGCGATCCAGCAAGAGCACCGCGGAGGTAGCGCTGGCTAGGACGGCCGTGACGGCCGCCCCACAGATCGCCAATGTGGTCGGCGTCGCGCCATCTTGTCCGGCCGCCGCGACCGCGTGGACCAAGATCAGGGCGAGGCCGGCACCGAGGAAGGCCACCGCGACATACGCCCCAAGATCGGAGATCCCGAAGCCGGCCATGGCTACCACCATGGCGAAGGACGCGCCGGCATTGATTCCGAGAATCCCGGGGTCCGCCAACGGATTTCGCGTCACTCCCTGCAGCAGGGCACCGGCGAGGGCCAGGGCCGCCCCAACCGCTGCGGCGAGCAGCGTGCGGTCGAGGCGGGCGTGCGCGATACCGGTCAACGGGTCGCTCCCGTCGGTGAGGGCGGCCCACAGGGACGCTGGCGCGAGCCACCGGGAGCCGATGAGGAGCGAGCAGACGGAGGCGACGACCGCCAGCATAAGCAAGGCGATCGCGAGGCGACTGGCCCGCGCGGTCACGACCCGATCGCCGCAGAGACCTTGGGGATGAACTTGTCGATGACCACCGGGATCGAGAGCGGGGTCGGGTTGGTCACCGCGAGCGCGGTCGGCTTGTCGGCCTCGGCATACGCGTGCCCGTCCTTGATGGCCGGGATCTGCCCGATGAGCTTATTGTCCTCGAAGATCTTCATATCGCTCGGGTTCTCCGACCACGTCAAGAAGACGTCGGAGGTGAGATCCGCGGCGCGCTCCGCCGAAACGGACCCATAGAACTCGCCCGCCTTGACGACCTCGGCGACAGCCGGGGCATCGACCAAGCCAAAGTCGCGCATGAGGGAGACGCGGGGGTCCTGCTCGGCATACACGCCGACGGTGCCGAGGTCGGCAGTCGTGAGGTAGCCGAAGATCAACGAGGTGCCCGTGAGATTGGCGTACTCGGTCGAAGCGGCGGTGATCTGCTGTTCGGCGGCGGCGGTGAGTTCGGCGGCCTTGTCGCTGCGACCGACGGCCTTGCCGACGGTTGCCAGCGAGGTGCGCCACGGGGTGATCCACGGCGCCTCGGGGTAGGCCACGACGGGGGCAATCTTGACGAGCTTGTCGTAATCCTCCTGCGTCAGACCGGAGTTCGTGGCGAGGATCAGGTCTGGGCTCAGGGCCGCAATCTGTTCGATGGGGGCGCCATCAGCGTCGTCGTAGCGCACCGGCGCGTCGCCGCCGAGGCTCGCAAGCGCGGAGTCGAACCAATCGGAGGACCCCGCCGCGTTGCCGCCCCAGGTCAGCTTCGTGGCGCCCACCGGCACGATGCCGAGCGCAACCAAGTGGTCCTGGTCGCTCCAGCCGATGGTGGCGATGCGGGTCGGTTCCTTCTCGATCGTTGTCGAGCCGAACGCGTGCTCGATCGTGACCGGGAAGGCGGCGGCGGTCGTGGTGCCCGAGGTGCTAGCCGTTCCGGTGCTGCTGGTTCCCGATCCGGTCGTGCTCGTCGAACCAGCGGGGCCTGTCGAGCAGGCCGCGAGCAACAGGGTGGGCAGGACGGCTGCGAGAGCGCCGCGGCGCGAGAAGGACGTCATGCGCCCAAGGTTAGGTAAGGCTTACCTAACCTTGCAAGTCGGCTCCTGCATTCAGCAGCCGATCAGGCGCGCCGCGAGGTAGCCCTCGACCTGGTCGAGGGCTACGCGCTCCTGAGCCATGCTGTCGCGCTCGCGGATCGTGACCGCCTGGTCCTCGAGGGTGTCGAAGTCGACCGTGATGCAGAAGGGGGTTCCGATCTCGTCCTGGCGACGGTAGCGGCGGCCGATCGCCTGGGCGTCGTCGAACTCGATATTCCAGTTCTTGCGCAACTGCGCCGCGAGGTCGCGGGCCTTCGGCGACAGGTCAGCGTGCCGGGACAGCGGCAGCACGGCCGCCTTAACCGGCGCGAGGCGCTTGTCCAAGCGCAGCACAACCCGCTTGTCGACGCCGCCCTTGGTGTTGGGCGCCTCGTCCTCGTGATAGGCCTCGACGAGGAAGGTCATCAGCGAGCGCGAGAGTCCGGCTGCCGGCTCGATGACATAAGGGGTGTACTTCTCCCCGGTCGCCTGGTCGAAGAAGACCAGATCGGTCCCGGAGTGCTTCGAGTGCGTGCCAAGGTCGAAGTCGGTCCGGTTCGCGATGCCCTCCAACTCACCCCACTCCGAGCCGGCGAAGCGGAAGCGGTATTCGATGTCCACCGTTCCCTTGGAGTAGTGCGAAAGCTTCTCCTTGGGGTGTTCATAAAGGCGCAGGTTGTCGCGGGCGATGCCGAGATCGACATACCAGTTCAGGCGCTCGTTGATCCAGTACTGGTGCCATTGCTCATCGGTGCCCGGCTTGACGAAAAACTCCATCTCCATCTGCTCGAATTCGCGGGTGCGGAAGATGAAGTTGCCGGGTGTGATCTCGTTGCGGAAGGACTTGCCGGTCTGGGCAATGCCGAAGGGCGGCTTCATCCGCGCCGCATTTTGGACATTGAGGTAGTTGATGAAGATGCCCTGAGCCGTCTCCGGGCGCAGATAGTGCAGACCGGATTCGTCATCCACGACGCCGAGATAGGTCTTAAGCATCATGTTGAAGGCGCGCGGCTCGGTCCAGCGGCCCTTGGTGCCACAGTCCGGGCAGCCGAGTTCGGTCGTCGGGACCTCGTCGGGGTTGACCTGCTGGCCCTTCTTCGCGGCGCGCTCGGCATACGCCTCCTGCAGGTGATCCATCCGGTGCCGCTTGTGGCACTGCAGGCACTCGATCAGCGGGTCCGAAAAGGCGCCGACGTGGCCGGAGGCGACCCAGGTCTGCAACGGCAGGATGATCGATGAGTCGAGGCCGACAACATCCTCGCGGCCGTGCACCATCGACTTCCACCACTGGCGCTTGATGTTCTCCTTCAGCTCCACACCGAGGGGGCCGTAGTCCCACGCCGAGCGCGTGCCGCCATAGATCTCGCCGCACGGAAAGACGAAACCCCGGCGCTTGCAGAGGTTGACGACGGTGTCGACGGTGGAGATCTCCTTGGCCATGCGGGCAAGGTTATCCGCGGGCCCATGGCCGCTCCCAATCGCCGCCGATCAGGGCGTCGGTCAGGGGGTCGCGGCGGCCAATTGGCCGCAGGCGCCGTCGATATCGGAGCCGCGGGTGTCCCGGACAGTGGTGGGTATGCCGTGTGCCCGCAGCCGCTCGACGAACTGCTGCTCGACCCCGGGCCGCGAGGCCGTCCACTTGGAGCCAGGGGTCGGGTTGAGCGGGATCGGGTTGACGTGCACCCACCCCCGGCCCCGGGCATTGAGCTTCTCCCCCAACAGATCCGCCCGCCAGGCCTGGTCGTTGATATCGCGGATCAGGGCATATTCGATGCTCACCCGGCGCTTGGTGGCCTGGAAGTACCGGTATGCCGCGTCGATCGCCTCATCGACCTTCCAGCGGGTGTTGATCGGCACGAGTTCGTCGCGCAGTTCGTCATCCGGCGCATGCAGCGACAGCGCGAGAGTGACCGGAATGCCTTCTGCCGCAAGCTTGTCGATGCCCGGCACCAGACCGACGGTCGACATCGTCACGCCCCGCGCGCTGATCCCGAAGCCGTCTGGCGCCTTGTCGGTTAGCCGCCGGATCGCTCCGATCGCCGCCTTGTAGTTGGCCAGGGCCTCCCCCATGCCCATGAAGACGACATTGCTGATCCGATTCGGGCCGTATGCCGCCCCGTCCCCCTCGTCCTCGGCCTCGCTCCCAAGATCCGCCCCGTCGGTGCGGACCGCGACCGCGGGCAGGTCGCCGGAGCGCAGCCGCGCCGCACTCGCGCGGACCTGATCGACGATCTCGCCGGTCGACATATTGCGGGTCAATCCGGCCTGTCCGGTGGCACAGAACGGGCAGTTCATCCCGCACCCGGCCTGGCTGGAGATGCAGATCGTCACGCGCTTGGGGTAGCGCATCAGCACCGACTCGACGAGCGCGCCATCGTGGAGGCGCCATACGGACTTGATCGTCGCGCCCCGGTCAGCCTGCAACTCGCGCACCGGCGTGAGCAGGGGCGGCAGCAGGTCGCCGACCAACTGATCGCGCGCCGCCGCCGGCAGGTCGGTCATCGTCGCCGGATCGATACTCAGGTGTTCGAAGTAATGGCGGGAGAGTTGGTTCGCGCGGAAGGGTGGCACGCCCAGCTCGCCCGCAACCGCCCGCCGCTCGGCGGGGTCAAGATCGGCCAGGTGGCGTGGCGGCTTACCGCGCCGAGGCGCGGTGAAGGTCAGCTGGCCGGGCGCGGGGCGAGTGGCCGGCTCACGCTCGGTGGCGGGGTCAGGAGCCGACGACATAGTGCAACACCGCCCAGCACAGCGGCGCCGTCATGATGAGCGAGTCGAGGCGATCCATCAGGCCACCATGCCCCGGAAGCAGATTGGACATGTCCTTGATGCCGAGGTTGCGTTTGATGACCGATTCCATGAGGTCGCCGATCGTCGCGCAGGCGGCGACGACCGCCCCGAGGACGACCCCGGCCCACCACGGCTGGTCGAAAAACAGCACGAGGCACGCGGCACCGGCGACGGCGCAGGTCAGGACCGATCCGGCGAAGCCCTCCCAGGACTTCTTCGGCGAGATGCGGGGCGCCATCGGGTGCTTGCCGAAGAGCACGCCCGCGGCATACCCCCCAATATCGGAACAGACGGTCACGAGGATGAAGGTGATGATCCGATCGCGGCCGTCGGCGGGGGCCAGCATCAGGGCGGCGAAGCCACCGAGGAAACAGGGATAGAGCGCGGTGAAGATGCCGGCAGCGACGTCGCGGGCCGATCCGGGGCGTGGATCGATGACCCGCCAAAGCAGCACCGCGGTCGCGGTCAGGCCGAAGGCGATGGCTAGCGCCTCCGGACCGCGTTCGTGCGCCGCGAGAATCATGCCCACTGCCCCCGCGGCGACGGGAACCAGCGGCACCGCGAAGCCCCGGGTGGTCATGGCCCGCGCGAGTTCCCACGCACCCACCACCATGGCGGCGGCGATGATCCAGGCGAAGGCGTCCTTGGCCACAAACAAGCAGACCAGGATCACCGCTCCCAGGCCGACCCCCACGCCGATCGCTGCGGCGAGGTCGCGGCCGGCGCGACCGTGCGGATTGGGCGCCGGCTGCGGGGCGGGCTCGGGAAGCTCGTAGGCCGGGGGTGTGATGGGCGTCGACATCGGGAGCAGGCGCGAGGTCAGACCTCGAGCAGTTCGGCTTCCTTCTTCTTGGCCAGTTCGTCGATCTGATCGACGAACTTCTTGGTTAGGGAGTCGAGTTCCTTCTCGCCGCGCTTGCCGTCGTCCTCGCCGACCTCGCCATCCTTGATGAGCTTGTCGAGGTCGTGCATCGCGTGCCTGCGGATATTGCGCACCGCGATCTTGCCGTCCTCGCCCTTGCCCTTGGCGATCTTGATGTATTCCTTGCGACGTTCCTGCGTCAGCTCGGGCAGCGTGATGCGGATGACATTGCCGTCATTGCTCGGGTTCGCGCCGAAGTCGCTGTCGCGCAAGGCCTTTTCGATATTGCGCATCGCGCCCTTGTCGAAGGGGCTGATGAGCAGCGTGCGCGCCTCGGGGGTCTGGAAGGAGGCGAGTTGCTGCAGCGGCGTGGGCGCGCCGTAGTAGTCCACGAGAACCTTGTGGAACATCGCGGGATTGGCGCGACCCGTGCGGATCCCGGCGAAGTCCTCCTTGACGACCTCGACGGCCTTCTCCATCTTCTCCTCGGCCTCGAAGAGGGTCTCGTCGATCATCTAGGGCTCCTTTGTCGGCGCGGGCGCGCCCGGGCGTGCGTATGCGGTGTGCTCACCGAGGTGAGTCGGGTCCGGTGCCTAGTTTGTCACCCCGTCAGCCCAGGGCGGGTTAGCCGGTGGTGACCAGCGTGCCGATGCGCTCCCCCCGGACGGCGCGGGTGATATTGCCGGGGCCTTCCATGCCGAAGACGATCATGTCGAGGCCGTTGTCCATGCACAGGCTGAAGGCCGCGGCATCGACGACCTTCAGGCCCTGCTGCAATGCCTGGCTGTAGGTGACCTTGTCGAGCTTCTTGGCGTCGGGATTGGTGCGCGGGTCGGCGTCATAGACCCCGTCGACGCCATTCTTGCTCATGAGCACAGCATCGCATTTGATCTCCAAGGCACGCTGCGCGCTGACGGTGTCGGTGGAGAAGAACGGCATACCGGCGCCGGCACCGAAGATGACGACTCGGCCCTTTTCGAGGTGCCGGATGGCTCGGCGCGGGATGTAGGGCTCGGCGACCTGCCCCATCGTGATCGCCGTCTGGACGCGCGTGTCGATGCCTTCCTTTTCCAGGAAGTCTTGCAGGGCAAGGCAATTCATCACGGTGCCAAGCATGCCCATGTAGTCAGCGCGGGTGCGGTCCATGCCCTGCTGCTGCAATTCGGCACCGCGGAAGAAGTTGCCGCCACCGATGACAACCGCCACCTGAACGCCCGCGCGCACCGCCTCGGCAATCTGCTGCGCGATCCCCCGGACGACCTCCGGAGCCAGACCGACGCGGCCGCCGCCAAAAACCTCACCGGAAAGCTTCAGCAAGACGCGCCGGTAGGTGCCGTGGAGTGGCTCGCCCCCACGCGTCTCAACGGTCTGGGACGTGGGGGCATCACTCACGGTCAACGACTCCTCGGGGGTTGGTCCCGGCCGGATTCCGGCGCGCGACGGATCGTCTGGAATCCTCGCACACCAGGTGCCAGATCGCGTGGTCGGCTCAGGCAGCCGCCAACTCCGGAGTATGCCGCCCAGCCCGCCCGGATCCGTCGGCGCGGTCAGGCATCCGGTGGCTGAGCGCACCGGCGAGTGCCGTGACGGAGCGATTGACGACCGGGATCAGGACCAGGCCGGCGACGAGGGCGACCCACACTCCCGCGCGCGGGTTGAGGACGACGACCACGAGCAAGAAGACGGCCGTGCCGGCGACGGAGGCCAGCGTTCCTCCGGCCAAGTCGAGCGCCCCGAGCGGGCCGCGGGCCCGATGCTCGGTCACTCCCATGACGACCAGGATCAATGGCAGCGAGGCGAAGGTGCCGGCCAGGCCAGTCCCCACATACGGCTCCAGGGCGGCGATTCCGCACACCATGATCGTGACCAGGCCCATCCGTGTCGGGATCGCCCACCACCGATCGTGGGCCGCGCGCCGGGAGTGTCGTCATGTGGCCAGGTGACCAGGCCGGCGACGCAGGCAAGCAGGACGAGGAGGGCGACGGCATACGCATTGTTGAGCAGTAGGGCGGCGAGCCCGACGCCGATCGCGACAGCCAGTGCCACGAGGGCGGCGAGCACGGGACGCAGCCGCGCGCCGGTCCGGGCGATGACGATGCAGTAGGTGGCGCAGATGAGTTGGCCGGCGATGCCGCCGGCCGCCGTGGTCGTCGCGGCGTGCGGTCCGTGCGTGAGGTACATCGTGAGGAGGAAGGGCAGCGCCGTCCCGGGGAGACCGACGAAGAGGCCCGCGGCGCGGGGGCCGAGCCGGCGCCCGAGGAGGGTGGCGATCAGAACGATAAGTGGAGCCAGGATGAGCTTGACGAAGAGCAGCGACATGCCGACGACGCTAGGCAAGAGTGCGGCGAAGGTGGCTCGGAATTTGCGGCGCTTGGCGACTGCAGCGCGAGGGCGTCATCGCCGGCTTCAGCGCGGTGATCGACGAGCGCGCGCTCGGCAAGACGCTCGGCGTTCTCTCCGATATCAAGCTGCGCGAAGGCGTCGAACGAGTCGCTTTCGCCGAGTCCTTGACTCACATTCCGCAGGTCATCGGCGCCCTGCGCCTGACGGGCGAGTACGACTACCAATTGCACATCGTGTGTCAGGACCCCGCCGAATTCGAGAGCCAGGTCGACCGGCTCAAACACGACTATGGCGTGGCCAGTCTCAACTCCCGGCTGATCCTGCGCGAGGTGCCGGTGGACAAGGCGAAACTCCTGCAGGTCGTGGGCTGAGCGCCCTTGCCTTCCCGAGCGCCTGGGCGCACACTTTGAGCGAGTGCTTCAACTTATCGCTCATGGAGGCGTTCGTATGGCAGTCAGTGGCGGTGGACGGAGCCGAGCGGGAAGGTCGGACGGCGCCGCAACACGGGAACGACTGATCGCGGCGGCACACGATGCCTTGCGGGAGAATGGCTTTGCCGGCGCGAGCGCCCGAGAGATCGCGCGCCGCGCGGGCTGTCAGCAGTCCCAGGTCTTCTACTACTTCGGAACCGTTCCAGACCTCCTGCTCGCGGCGCTGGATGCCGTGTCGGCGCGGCGGCTCGCGGCCTACGAACCACTCCTCGCCGGCGATCCGGGACTGCCGGAGCTGATCGACGCCGCAGGCGAAGTCATCGCGACCGATCTCGAGACCGGTGATGTGGCCGTCCTGGCCGAGTTGATCAGCGGAGCGCGCTCGGCGCCGGGGATGTCGGCGCAGATCGCCGAACGTCTCGCACCATGGCAACAGTTCGCCGAGCGCGCCGCGCGGCAGGCCCTGGCGGCGCACCCGCTCGGGGGCTTCGCCCCCGCCGGCGATCTGGCCCGGCTGCTTGCTGCGGGGATCCTCGGCCTAGAACTCCTGGCGACCCTGGACTCAGATGGGGAGGCGGTCGCTGGCCTGGTGGATCGGGCGTCCGCAGCCGCGGCCTTACTCGCCCAGCAGACCGCCGTCGAGGTGCCGCGATGACGCCGCCCCCAGTCATGGCTCCCGTGCGGGCTCGGGAACCAATCCTGGGTTGGCTGCTCGTTGGCGCCGGCCTCGGGTTCTGCTTCCTCGGGATGTTGACGATCGGCGCCTTTACCCGAGCGAGCTGGCTGACCCGGGCGGGCGGCATATGACAGCCCGGAAAAGACTGACGGCCGCGCACCCGCAGGGGGTGCGCGGCCGTCAAGCCAAGCGAGCGGTCAGGACCCGACGCGGAAGCGGACGAAGGAGGTGACGGCGGCGCCGGCCTCCTCGGCAACCTTGGCGACGGTCTTCTTCGGGTCCTTCGCGAAGGCCTGCTCGAGCAGGACGTTCTCCTTGAAGAAGCCGTTGACGCGACCTTCGACGATCTTGGGCAGGGCCGCTTCCGGCTTGCCCTCCTCGCGGGCGGTGGCCTCGGCGACGCGACGCTCGTTCTCGACCGTCTCGGCGGAGACCTCGTCGCGGTTCAGCACGGTCGGGCTGAAAGCCGCGACGTGCATCGCGATGTCACGGGCCACCGCATCATCGCCGCCGGAGATGCCGACGAGCACGCCGATCTGCGCCGGCAGGTCGGGGCTGGTCTTGTGCAGGTAGGCCGCGACGGTCGGGGCTTCGACGCGGGCAACGCGCTTGACCTCGATCTTCTCGCCGATGGTGGCATTGGCCGAGTCGAGCAGCGCCTGGACGCTCTGGCCGTCGATGTCGCTGTCGAGCAGGGCCTGCGCGTCGGCGGCACCGATCGCGACGGCCTGCGCGAGGACCTTGTCGGCCAGCTCGATGAACTTCGCGCCCTTGGCGACGAAGTCGGTCTCGCAGAGGACCTCCACGAGGGTGCCAACGCCGTCGGCAGCCTGCGCGGCAACCAGGCCATTGGAGGTGGTGCGTCCCTCGCGCTTGGTGACGCCTTTGAGGCCCTTGACCCGCAGGATCTCGGTGGCCTTGACGGAGTCGCCGTCGGCCTCGTCGAGGGCCTTCTTGACGTCCATCATGCCCGCGCCAGTCGCCTCGCGCAGGGCCTTGATGTCAGCGGCGGTGTAATTCGCCATGAAGTGTTCAGCCTTCCTTCAGTATGCGGTGGACGTGCCGGCGGCTCAGGCCGTCGGGGCGTCGGTGGTCTCGGCGGCAGCCTCGTCCGCGGCCGGAGCCTCGACGGCGTCCTCAGCAACCTCGACGGCCTCGGTGGCGACCTCCTCAGCGGCCTCGGTGGTGGCGTCGGCGCCGAGGAGCTCGCGCTCCCACTCAGCCAGGGGCTCCTCGGCGGCGCCGCCCTCGGCCTCGAGGCCGGCATTGGCGCGCGCATTGGAGCGCTGGATGAGGCCGTCGGCGACGGCATCTGCGATCACGCGCGTGAGCAGGGTGACGGAGCGAATGGCGTCGTCATTGCCCGGGATCTTGTAGTCAACCTCGTCCGGGTCACAGTTGGTGTCGAGGATCGCGATGACCGGCAGCCCGAGCTTGCGCGCCTCATCGACGGCCAGGTGCTCCTTCTTGGTGTCGACGACCCAGATCGCCGAGGGCACCTTGTTCATCTCGCGCATGCCGCCGAGGGTCTTCTCCAGCTTGTCCTTCTCGCGGGAGAGGATGAGCAGTTCCTTCTTGGTGTAGCCGGAGCCAGCCACCTCGCCGAAGTTGATCTGCTCAAGCTCCTTCAGGCGCGCGAGACGCTTGGAGATGGTGTTGAAGTTGGTGAGCATGCCACCAAGCCAACGGTGGTTGACATAGGGCATGCCGACGCGGGTCGCCTGCTCAGCGATGGCCTCCTGCGCCTGCTTCTTGGTGCCGACGAACAGGATCGAGCCACCGTGCGCAACGGTCTCGCGCACGAATTCGTACGCGGTGTTGATGTAGGTGACCGACTGCTGCAGGTCGATGATGTAGATGCCATTGCGCTCGGTCATGATGAAGCGCTTCATCTTGGGGTTCCAGCGACGGGTCTGGTGCCCGAAGTGGACGCCGCTCTCGAGGAGCTGGCGCATGGTGACGACGGCCATGCCGTGTTCTCCCTTGTATGTCGTTGTGTCAGTTCCGTCGGCCCGTGCCGGTCGGGGTGACCGGTTCGGGCCTGCCTGGTGCCTGCATACGCACCCCGCATCACGCTCGCGCGTGAGGACTGAGGTGGTGCGCCCCGGGGTTTGGACGGATCCGAACCGGCGAGAAGGCACGCGAATTCGACCAGCCGAAACCGGTCGTGGCTCTAGTCTACGGCGCGACCCGCTCCCCCACGAAATCGCGGGTTCAGCGCGCGGAGAGACGCTCGAGCATCCAGGCGAAGTCGGCCACATGCTCGGCGGCGCCGCCGGGCGTTTCGCAGATCACGGGCGCGCCGGCGGCCCGGACGATATCGACGAAGCCGGCCTGGTCGATATGTCCGGCCCCGAAATTGGTATGCCGGTCGGCACCAGAGTTGTAGCCGTCGCGGCTGTCATTGGCGTGGACGAGATCGATGCGTCCGGTGATTGCGAGGATCTTGTCAACTGCGGTGTCCAACTCGATGCCGCCGGCCCAGGCGTGGCAGGTGTCGAGGCAGAAGCCGACCTGCTCCGCGCCCTGCGCCGCCGAGATGGCGTCCCAGACGCCGGCGATCCGGTCCAGGTGACGGGCCATGGCGTTGTCCCCGCCCGCGGTGTTCTCCAGCAGCAGCGGAATCTTTAGGTCGGTCGCCTCGATAGCTTTGCGCCAGTTGTCGAAGCCGACCGCTGGGTCGACGCCCTTGTCGACATGGCCGCCGTGCACGATCAGGCCGCGGGCGCCGATCTCCGCGGCCGCATCCATATGTTGCTGAAGCAGCTTGCGCGAGGGAATACGGATGCGGTTGTTGGTCGTCGCGACATTGACGATGTACGGCGCGTGGACATAGAGCGCCACTCCGGCCGCCTCGGCGGCCGCGCGCAGGGCCGCGGCTCCCCCGGCATACGCCACGACCGGGCCCTTGTAACTCTGCGGCTGCCCGAGGAAGAACTGGACGACCGAGGTCTGCCGCGCGACAGCTTCGGCGATCGGGTCTTCCTGCGGGACGTGGGCGCCGATGGCGAGGGCGGTGTCGGACATGCCCTCCAGTATTGCCGCCGACTCCGACACCCGACTCGCCTCATCACGACGGGGAGGGCAGCAGCACCACCTCCACGTCCGCGAGATAGAAGAGCGGTTGCACGTAGTCCCATTGACTTGAGCTGCCTTGTCGCAAGGCCCCGAGGTGCAGACAAGCCAGGGGCGCGCAGTGACTGCCGGAGGTGTCGAGGCTGCCAAGTTGCTGTCCGGTGCGGACGGCTGAACCCACCCGCAGCAGCGGGTCGAGCACCAGCGGTTCGTAGGTCGATCGCAGCCCACCCGGATGCTCGATCGTGATCGTGCCCCGCCCGGCCACCTGACCGGCGTGGTGCACGGTGCCGGCATCGACGGCCAGCACTGGTTGACCCACGGAGCCGGCGAGGTCGAGGCCACGGTGCCCCGCGGCATACGGGCCGGGGGGTTTGTCGAACGGGCGCATGACCCGAGGCACCGGCGAGAGCGGCCAGGCCCACACGGGCATGGCCGTCGACGACGCCCCGGGTCGTGCCCCGGCCACGGCCGGGAGGGGAGAGACCGCGGCGGCGGACACCGGGACCCACCCCAGCATCAAGATCGCGAGCGCAATTCCCGCGATGGCGCGGATCTGACGGGAGCGAGATGCGGTGTCCATGCCGGCCATCCTGCGCCGGATGGGTCGGCCCTTCCAGGGGGTGCCGAAAAGCTGTGGAAAGCGCCTTCTGGGCTCCGTGACCTGTGGAAAATCAGGCCGTTAAGGGCGCAGTCGAGCCAATCGCGAGGCCGCCTCGGTCAACACCTCGTCGCGTTTGCAGAAGGCGAATCGAACTAGGGAGGCGCTGGCCTCCTTGTTATCGCAGAAGACCGACACGGGCACCCCGACCACGCCGCCGCGCTGCGCGAGGTCGCTTCGGCAAAAGGCGAGCGCATCGCGAACGCCGAGCGGGGCGAGATCCGCGATGACGAAATAGGTCCCCTCAGGGATCGAAACACGCAGTCCGGCATCTACGAGTCCGGCGACCAGCAGATCGCGCTTGGCCTGGAGGGAAGCTGCGAGCCCGGCATACACCGAGTCCCTAAGTCCCAGACCGGTGGCCGTCGCGAGCTGGAAAGGCCCAGATCCGACGAAGGTGAGGAATTGCTTGACCCCTCGAATACCCGCAATCGCCTGCTCCGGCCCGCTAACCCACCCGACTTTCCAGCCCGTCGTCGAAAAGGTCTTGCCGGCGGAGGAGATTGTCAGGGTCCGCTGCGCCATGCCCGGCAGCGTTGCGACCGGGATGTGGGTTCGGCCGTCGAAGACCAGGTGTTCGTAGACCTCGTCGGTGACCACCCATGCGTCGTAGTCCTGCGCCAACTGCGCGATGAGGGCCAGCTCCGCGCGCGTGAAAACCTTGCCCGTCGGGTTGTGCGGCGTGTTGAGGAGCACCAAGCGGGTATGCCGGGTGAAGGCAGCGCGCAGGGCGGCCTCGTCGACGGCGAAGTCCGGGAAACGCAAGGGCACGGCCCGCATGGTGGCTCCGGCGAGAGCGATGGTTGCGGCATATGAGTCGTAATAGGGCTCGAAGGTGACGACCTCGTCGCCCGGCGCGCAAAGGGCCAAGATGGTTGCCGCAATGGCCTCGGTCGCGCCCACCGTGACGAGCACGTCCCGGCGCGGGTCGATGTCGATGGCATAGAACCGCTTTTGGTGCGCCGCGATCGCGTCGAGAAGTTCGGGGAAGCCGGGGCCGGGAGGGTACTGGTTGCGCCCGCCATCGATGGCAGCCTTCGCCGCCGCCAGGACCTCCGGTGGGCCGTCGGTGTCCGGGAACCCCTGTCCGAGGTTGATGGCGCCGGTGCTGACGGCCAGTGCCGACATCTCGGCAAAGATCGTGGTCCCGAACGGCTCGAGGCGTGCGTTGACCGGCGGACGCGAGGGCACGGACGGGGCGGCAACCATAGGGCCAGATTAGGCCGGTTGAGCGCCGGTCAGGAGGTGACGGGATAGGGCCAGGCGGTGCACCCCTGGAGACCGAGGGTCTGCTGCTGCATGATCGGCGCCTTCTGGCCCGCGCCCGGGCAGAAGGCGTGTTGATGCCACAGGCCGTGCCCGACCTCGTGATTGATCACATAGGTGCGGTAGAGGGTGAGGTCGTCGTAGTACTTGACGCCGATGGCCCACCGCTTGGCGTTGATGACGGCCCGACCGTGGCGGTTGCAGGAGACCTCACCGCCGGTATTCAGCGGGGCACACAGTTCGTCGGTGAGGTCGGGGCTGGCCAAGGTGATGCGCACGTCGGGCACGCTGCCCTGGTCGAGATCGGCCGTGGTGAGGGCCTTGAAGTGGATCCCGTCGGCGACTTCCCACCCTTTGTCCGAGGACAGGATGCTGCGAACTTCACCGGCGTAGGCGGTGAGGTCGATCCCGAGCCCGCCTTCGGCCTCAATGGTGAAAGTCTTTGTGGCGCCCTTGCGTGTGGTGTCGTGACCCGGGGTCGGGAGCACAGTGATCTTGCCGTCGCCCGAGGCCGGGACGGTTGCCGGCACGGTCTTGGTCGAGGTGGCCGACGTCGATGACGATGCACCGGACCTCGTCGACGGTGCGGGCGCCGTGCCGCGGGTGGCGGACGTGACCACGGCGGTCGAGTTCTTGGCGGTCGCCGCCGGTGTCTCATCGCCCAAGAGTTGGGTCGCCGCGAGCCCCCAAGAAGGAGCACCGACGCGCCAACGATCGTGCGTCGCAGCCGGTACCTGCGCTGCATGCTCATGCCCGGTGTGGCGTCGCGCGTTGGCATCGAGGCTGGACGCACCCGCTCAGGCGCGTGGGTGGGCCCGGGCATAGGACTCCTTGAGCCGCTCGATGGACACATGCGTGTAGAGCTGGGTTGTCGCCAAAGATCGGTGACCTAGCAACTCTTGCACGGTGCGCAGGTCAGCACCGCCGTCCAGGAGGTGTGTCGCGGCAGTATGTCGCAGCCCGTGCGGCGCCAGATCGGTTCCGCCGGGCGTCCGCGAGGTGGCGGCGTGAACGGCCGTGCGCACCTGGCGCTGGTCGACCCGTCGCCCGCGTCGGCCGAGGAAGAGCGCCGGTCCGCTGTCGGCGGTGACGAGTCGCGCGCGACCGGTGGTCAGCCAGCGATCGAGCGCCGCCCCCGCCGGCACGCCGAATGGCACCACGCGCTCCCGGCTGCCCTTGCCGAAGACGGTGGCGGTGCGCGCGGCGAGATCCACATCATCGATATCGAGGCCCGCGAGTTCCCCCACGCGCAGTCCACTGGCATACAACAGCTCGAGCATGGCGACATCCCGCACGGCGACCGGGTCATCGTCATCGGAGGCGAGCGCCGCCGCAGTGAGAACCTCCTGCGCCGCGGGCGCCGTCAGGATCGCCGGCAAATGCCGATTGCGTCTGGCAGCGGCAAGTTTCACCGCGGGGTCTGCCTCGATCCGCCCGGAGCGCAGCGCCCAGTCATAGAAGGTGCGGATGCTGGCGACGCGACGGCCCATCGTCGATCGGGCGGCGCCCGATCGCGACATCCACCCCAGCCAGCCACGCAAGTCGGGCAGGCGCGCGCCAAGCAGCACATCGGGTAAATCCTCGGAGGTCCTGCTGGGGGCAGCGTCGGAGGAGGGAGCCGATGCGTCGTCAGGATCGCCACGCAGAAAGGCGGACAAGGACGCGAGATCCCCGAGATAGGCGCGCGTGGTGTTGGCGGATCGGCCGCGTTCGACCTCGAGGTAGCGCGCGAAGTCCGCGACCAGCTGCGCGTCCGTGCCCATCGGGCCACGGTGGCAAAAAGACGGGAGCCGATCAAGACGCCACGCTTGCCGGCCGTGACCACAGCTCGCCGCGGCGGCGGGCCAAACCCGCGAGTTCCAGGGGCCCCAAGGCGATCTGGACGCTCATGGCGTCCATCCCGGCGCGCTCGGCGAGTTCGTCGATCTGTGCGGGGCGGCCGATGGGCAGCACCTGCCAGACCTGACGCTGGGCCGCGGTGAGCGCGTCCTCCGGCCGCGAGGGATCGCGTCGTTCGGGGGCGGCGTCCACCCCGAAGGAGCCGATGAGGTCCGCAACATCGGCACCATCGGTGATCAGCGTGGCGAGGCCGTCGCGGATCGCCTGGTGCGTGCCTGCCGAGGACATCGAGGTCACCGGCCCGGGCAGCGCGCCAACGGGTCGGCCAAGCGCCAGGGCGGCCGCCGCCGTGGCGAGCGAGCCCGAGCGCAGGGCCGCCTCGATGACGACGGTCCCGGACGTCATCGCGGCGATGAGCCGGTTGCGCAAGAGAAAGCGCTGCCGATAGGGCGCCGACCCGGGAGGCAGTTCGGTCACGACCGCGCCCGTGGCGGCGATCTCGCGCACGAGCGCCTCGTGCGATCGGGGATAGACGCGATCGATGCCGCAGGCCAGCACCGCGACGGTGGCCGCGCCCGCCGCGAGCGCGCCGCGATGGGCCGCACCATCAATGCCGAGGGCGGCCCCGGACACCACGGTGAACCGCCGGGCCGAAACCTCGGCGGCCAGGTCCATCGCCCGATCCAGGCCGTATGCCGTGGCCGCTCTTGCGCCGACGATAGCCACGCTGCGGCGGCACAGGGCCGCGAGGTCCTCGCGTGCGTCGCCGCGCACCCACAGGCAGTGGGGCGGCGCCTCCAGCTGATCCAGACCCTCCGGCCAGGCCGGGTCGCCCGGGATGATGACGATGGCATCCAGGCTGGCGCAGATGGCGGCATCGTCGATGCCCGCGAGAGTCTCGAGGCGGGCCGCGACTCGGCTCATCACGCGCTTGTCGCCACCACGGTGCACATCGGCGAGGGCCTCCTCGTGGCCGAGCCGCTGCAGGTAGGCGGCGATGACCGGGTCGGCCGGCTCGGCGAGGCGAGCCCATGTCACCCGAGCCTGGCGTTCTGCAGACCACGTCATGCCGCCACCTGCGATCCGGCGCGCAGCAGCAGTGCCAGTCCGATGTCGTCAGCCGTTGGCACCGAGCGACCCGCCAGATCGGCCCTCGTCCACGCGACCCGAAGGGTGCGGTCATAGCCGCGCAGGCTGAGCAGCCCCCGCTCCAGGGCTCGATCCACATCGGCCGTCACCGCCCCGGGCAACCGGAACCTACCCACCCGCAAGATATGGCCTGGCACCAGCCCGTTAACCGGCCACCCGGACGCGCCGCGCGAACCCACCCAGCGGTCCAGCGCGGCGGCCCGGGCCCCCGCGACCCGCTCGGCCACCGCCGCCGAAGACTCCCCGGCACACGCGGTCCCCGCGGCGTGCGTGACGGCCGGCACGTGGACCTGCACGTCGATCCGGTCCAGGATCGGGCCACCGAGCCGTGCGGCATACGCCCGGCGGGCCATCGGGGAGCAGGTGCAGCGCAGCGCCTTGCCGTGCCCGTGCCCGCACGGGCACGGGTTGGCGGCGAGCACGAGTTGGAAGCGCGCCGGATACGTCACCGAGGCCCGGGCCCGCGCGATCGTCACAGCGCCGCATTCCAGCGGCTGACGTAGCGCTTGCAGAACATCCTGCTTGAACTGTGGGGCCTCATCGAGAAAAAGCACCCCCAGGTGTGCCGTCGACACCGCACCGGGACGCACCACTCCGGACCCGCCGCCGACCATCGCCGCCAGGGAGGCCCCGTGATGCGGGGCGACATATGGCGCGGTCAGGTCGAGGCCGCAATTGGCGGCGGACTCGCCGAGCAGCGAGCGGATCGCGAGCACCTCCATGGCTTGATCGAGATGCAAAGGCGGCAGGATGCCGGCAATCCGCTCGGCGAGCATTGTCTTGCCGCTGCCCGGCGGGCCAGTGAGGAGGAGGTGGTGACCGCCGGCGGCAGCCACCTCCACCGCGATCCGGGCCTGCGCCTGGCCAGCAACCTCCGAAAGGTCCGGCACGGCGCGCCCGGTCAGTGCCCGGCTCGGCGGTAACTCAGCCACCGGCCAGGAGGACGGCGACCCGCCGTCCTTGTAGTTCAGCGCGAGCTCTCGCAGATTCGTCACCGGGTGCACCCGGATCCCGTCCACCAGGCGCGCTTCAGCGAGATTTGCGCGGGGGACGACGACATCCTTGGCCCCGGCGGCCGCCGCGGCGACGACGGAGGGGAGCACGCCGGCGACCGGGCGCACCGACCCATCGAGGCCCAACTCCCCGATGTGCACCACGCCCCGGACGCGCTCCTGCGGCACCTCCTCGGTTGCCGCCAGGATCGCGATGGCGATAGCCAGGTCGAAGCCGGTGCCATTCTTCGGGACCGCGGCCGGCGAGAGGTTGACGACGATCTTGCGGCTAGGCAGCGGCAGGTCGCAGGACTCCGCCGCCGCCCGCACGCGATCGGGGGCTTGCCGACAGGCCGCATCCGGCAGCCCGCTGAGCAGCAGCCCGGGGAGCGCATTGCTCAGGTGGGCTTCGACCTCAACCAGGCGGCCGTCGAGCCCGGACAAGGCGATGGCCTGGGTGGTCCCGAGCGTCATCTCAGACCACTCCCCGCAGGTGCTCGACCTGAGTTCGGGTGCTGCCCTGACCGATCAGCACGCCAATGACATCGAAGCGCACCCCCGGGGGCCGGATCTGGGGATTGGCCTGCAGCCAGGCATGCGCGAGCCGGCGCAGCTTGACCAGCTTTTGGGCGGTCACGCCGCCGACTGGATCGCCCGCGACCAGGTTGCGCCGGGTCTTGACCTCGACGATGACCAGATCACCGCCCCCCTGCCGCGCCACGATGTCGAGTTCACCGCGCGGCTGCCCGGTCCGCCAGTTGCGATCCAGAATCTCAAAGCCGCGGTCATGCAGATAGCGCGCCGCCACCTCCTCGCCGAATCGCCCGACCTCGAGTCGTTCGTCGCTCATCTCTTCGCCCCCGTGCCATCACGATCAGCCGTCTGATCCGTCACGGATGACGATTCCGCACGGCGGCGGCGACGTCAGGAGGGGTCGGAAAATCTGTGGAAAGCGGGTTTTGGGGCTGCCCGGATGTGGATAACTAACGGCCGAGTGCGGCGCTCAGAAGGTGCCCTTTGGCACTTCTAGATCGCTCTTGGCCAACTCCTCCACGTTGACATCCTTGAAGGTGATGACCCGGACGTTCTTGGCGAAGCGCGCCGGGCGATAGATGTCCCAGACCCAGGCATCGCTCATCGTGACCTCGAAGAAGACCTCGCTGCCCTCGCCGCGCACCTTCACATCGACGCCATTGGCGAGATAGAAGCGCCGCTCGGTCTCGACAACATAACTGAACAGCCCGACGACATCGCGATACTCGCGATAGAGCGCAAGCTCCATCTCGGTTTCGTACTTCTCCAGGTCTTCGGTGCTCATGCCGTGTCGCTTTCTGGCACGCCGCTGGCGGCGGTGAGGAGGTCGGTGTCGTGGTCATCTTCACCCATGAACGCCTCGGCGACCCCGGGCAGGTGCCACGAGCGCCGATGCAATGGGCACGGCCCGTGTTCGGTCAGCGCGGCCAGGTGCTCCGGCGCCGCATAACCCTTATTGCCGGCCCAGCCGTATGCCGGGTGCTCCCCGGCATACTCCACCATCATCGCGTCCCGGCTGACCTTCGCCAGCACGCTCGCGGCGGCCACCGAGGAGCACTTCAGGTCGGCCTTGATCATCGTCGTCACCGGCGGGACGGGCTCGCTCGCCAAGGCCGCGAAGAGTCCGACCTCCGCGGGATCGGTGAGCCAATCATGATTGCCGTCCAGGATCACCAGATCGGGCACGAGCGGCAGTTGTGCAAGCGCGCGCCGACCGGCCAGCCGCAGGGCGGCGATGATGCCCATGGCGTCGATCTCGGCAGGCCAGGAGTGACCGACGGCATACGCACGGCCCCACCGCTGGATGCGCGGGACGAGCGCGGATCGCGCGGCGGGGGTCAGGAGTTTGGAGTCCTTGACACCCATGGGCGCGGTCCGCGAGCCGGCATCGATCACGACCACACCAACGGACACCGGACCGGCCAGCGCACCTCGGCCGACTTCGTCCATGCCGGCCAGCACGGCATAACCATCGCGTTGCAGTGCCCGCTCGACCCGCAGCGAGGGTTTGGTGGATCGCCGAGCGAGCGGGCTCATGGGGCCGGCACGTGGGTATAGGTCGCGGAGTAGTTGCTCAGCCAATCCCACCGCTGGACCGGCCATACCAACGCGACCGCGCGCCCGACGACGAGGTTGATGGGCACCGAGCCGGTGGAGCCGTCGCCGGTGTCGTCGTGCAGCCGGGAGTCGCTGGAATGGCCGCGGTTGTCGCCCATGACCCAGATGCGGTCGGCGGGGACGGTGATATCAAAGGTGATTTGGCTGGGCTTTTCGCCCGCCTTGACATAGGGCTCGGCAATCACCGAATCGTTGATGGACAGGCGGCCGGCCGCATCGCAACAGACGACATGGTCTCCGGGCAGGCCGATCACGCGCTTGATGAGGTGGCCCTCGGCCTTGTCGGGAAGCAGGCCGAGGAAGGTCAGTCCTGTGGTGACGGCATTGAGGATCGGGCCGCGGTTGACGGACGGTTCGGGCGCCAGCCAGTGGTCGGGATCGGCGAAGACGACGACATCACCCCGCTTCAGGCCGATCACATCAGGGGTCAGCTTGCTGACGATGACCCGGTCGTTCTTGACGAGCGTGGACTCCATCGATTCCGACGGGATGTAGAAGGCCTGCACAAGGAAGGTCTTGACGAGAAAGCTCAGCAGCAAGGCGATGGCGCCGACGATCACCAACTCGCGGACGGCTGCGCCGACATGGCCCAGGAAGCTGCGGCCAGCGGGGGCGACCGCTTCATCGTCCGGCTCGCCGGTCGGCGCGTCCGGAGGCCGGACGCCGGTGTGCTGGGGGTAGCGCGCGTCCGCTGGGACCTCGGAATCAGGTGGCGTAGTCACGATCCGTTCCCGGCGGGGATCGAGGCGAGCTCGCTCGAGTGAGCAATGTCGCCCATGCCGCCTAGCCGACCCATCGGCCAGTAGCGGAACATTGGCGAGCCGATGACATCGGCGACCGGGACCATGCCGCCGCCGGGGTCCCCGAGGTGGGCGCGCGAGTCGGCCGAATTGGAGCGGTTGTCGCCCATCATCCACAGCCGCCCGGCTGGGACGATGACGTCGAAGGGGACGTCCGACGGACTCATGCCGGAGACGAGATATGGCTCGTTGACGGACGTGCCATTGATGGTCAATTTGCCGTCGGCATCGCAACAGACGATGTGATCGCCGCCGACTCCGATGACCCGCTTGACGTAGTCCTTCTCGCCTGGATCGATCCCGAAGATGCCGCCGATCCCGGAGGCCACCTTGCCGAAGGTGCCCGACCATCGAGCGGAGGACCCGCCCCCGAAGGTGTCGGTGCCGTCGAAGACGACGATATCCCCGCGCTTGACCTCTCCTCCGAACTTCGAGACGACCACGCGATCACCGATCTGGAGCGTGGGAATCATCGAGCCGGACGGCACATAGAACGACTGGACGACGAAATTGCGCAAGACGGCGACGAGCACCAGGGCCAGCAGGATGTGCACCCACACCGGGAGGGGTTTGCGCCGGTTTCGGGTATGCCGCTCGCCCCGCGTCCGCGGGGTGCTTTCGGGGGTGCTGGGCTCCGGCGTCATAGGTGAGGCAGCCTAACGCGAGACCCTGACAACCTCGGGAGGCTGTCAGGGTCTCGGCGGGTGATGATCGCGCTCGGCTCAGGCCGTGGCGTCGCGGCGCTCGCGGATACGGGCGGCCTTCCCACGCAGCTCGCGCAGGTAGTACAGCTTGGCGCGACGCACGTCACCGCGCGTGACGACCTCGATCTTGTCGATATTCGGCGTGTGCAGCGGGAAGGTCCGCTCCACCCCGACGCCGAAGGAAATCTTGCGGACGGTGAAGGTCTCGCCGACCCCGCCGCCGTGGCGACGAATGACGACGCCCTGGAAGATCTGGATTCGGGACCGGGTGCCTTCGACGACCTTCACGTGCACCTTGACGGTGTCACCGGCGCGGAAGGCGGGGATGTCGCTCTTGAGCGACGCGTTGTCGATCGCATCGAAACGCTGCATGGCGCTCTGCTCTTTCTTCCTGGTGCCACAGGTCACCGAGGGGATTCGGATGTTGACGTATCAGGCGCTGTCGTCGCGCGCGGCCACGTGCCGAAGCACTCCCCCTGTGGCAGGGGCTTTCAGGGCGCGGATGACAACCCACCTATGGTGCCAGAGCACCCCGCGTCCCGAGAAATCCCCGCCGCGTACCGTGGGCCTTGTGACGATCGCGCCCGGCCGCCCCGTGGCGCTCGCGATCCTGTTGTTGGTTCTGCTCACGCTCGGGGCGTATGCCGTGGGCCGGCTCCCCGACGCGCGCGGCACGGTCATTGCGGCGGTGCGAGCGGTGCTTCAGTTGTCCCTCGCCGCGCTGATCATCACCTCGGTCATCTCGAGCCTGCCGTTGTCGTTGCTGTTGTTGGGGGTGATGTTCGTCGTCGCGGTCGTGACAACCGTGCGCCGCGTGGGAGCCGGACCGGCCTGGCCGTGGGCGAGCGTGGCGATGCTGGCTGGGCTGCTGCCGGTGGCGGCCATCATCCTGCTGACTCGCACGATCCCACCGACCGGCATCGCGCTCATACCCGTCTTCGGGATCCTCACGGGCAACACGATGAACGGACATACCCTCACCTGTCGCCGCGCGTTCGCCGCCCTGCGGGAGGAGCGGGATGGGTATGACGCCTGGCTGGCCCTGGGCTTCGAGCGCTCGGTCGCGATCGGCCGGATCGTGCACCGGCATCTCCCGGAAGCCTTGATCCCTGGGCTTGATCAGGTGCGGACGGCGGGGGTGGTGACGCTGCCGGGTGCCTTCATCGGCGTCTTGTTGGGCGGTGGGTCGCCGGCCCAGGCGGCGGCCGCCCAGGTGCTCGTGCTGATGGGGATCATGGCGGCCCAGACCGTCACGGCCGTGGTGGCCGAGCGGCTGATCCGGACGACGAAACTGCTGCCTGTCGACCTGGCCGAATCGCTGCACCCCTAGGACCCCTCCGCAGGCGGCCGGCGCCGCTTGGTCATGGCGACTGTCCCGGCAACCTCCGCCGCTGCGCCGATGGGCCGGTAGCCGGCCTTCTTGTACAGCCGCTGGGTGCGCTGGGCGCCGCCCGCGACGAGCAGCCGGTATGCCGTGGCCTCCCGCGGAGCGATCGACTCGACCTCTTCCAGGAGGCGGCGCCCGAGACCACGCCCCACGAGGTCCGGAGCGACCATAACCCGACCGATTTCCCAGGTAACTCCGTCATCCAGCATGCGCCCGCGGGCCGCGCCCACGAGGCGTCCGCCAGCGCGGGCGATCAGCGTGCGCCAGGTCGACAGGCCATCGACGACATCGGGGAGTTCCTCGGTGAGCGCCGGGAACTGGTCGTTGCCATGCGCCGCGATCTCTCGGACGAAGCAGGCCCGTTGCAGCACAAGGAGTTCCGGAGCATCCGCGGGGACTGCGGGGGTGATGTCGATTGCGTCGGCGCCCATCGATTGGGAGGTATGCAGCAGGTCGGGTCGTCGGGCGGCGGTGCGCTCGAGCCGTTGCTGGTGTCGCCACTTAGCGATGGCGGAATGGTTGCCCGACAACAGGATCGGCGGCACCTCGCGCGCCACGCCGTCGATCTCCCACCGGGCGGGCTTGGTGTAGACGGGATACTCCAGCAGCCCGCCCTCGTGGGATTCCTCGACGAGCGATTCGGCATTTCCGACCACACCGGGGATCAGGCGACCGATGGCCTCCACCATGGCCAGGACCGCCACCTCACCACCATTGAGGACATAGTCACCGAGGGAGACCGGAGTGACGTTCCAGCCGAGATCCGTTGCGGCATAGTCGTATACACGTTCGTCGATGCCCTCGTAGCGTCCGCACGCGAAAACCAGATGGGGTTCGTGAACCAGTTCCCGCGCGAAGGTCTGGGTGAACGGCCGGCCGGACGGGGTCGGCACGATCAGGCGAGTCGGCCCCGGGGCCAGCCGGTCGACATACCCCAGCGCCTCGGCCCACGGCTGCGGCTTCATCACCATGCCCGCGCCACCGCCATAGGGCGTGTCGTCCACGGTGCGATGCCGGTCGTGGGTGAAGTCGCGCAGGTCGTGCACGACCAGATCGATCAGTCGGGCGCGCCGAGCCTTGCCAATGAGCGAAATATCCAGCGCCGCAAGGTATTCGGGAAAGATCGAGATGACGTCCAGGCGCACCAGGTCACTGCTCCCGGGCGAGTTCGAGCAGGCCGGGTGGTGCGTCAACGACCACCCGGCCACCATCGATGTCGACCTCCGGGACGATGGCTTCGACGAACGGAATGTGCGCGAGGACGCCATCCGGCAGCCGCACGATGAGACGGTCCTGCGCCGCACCGATGTCGAGGCCAGCCACGTCGCCGAGCGCCTCGCCGGCGGGGCTGACGACCTGCAGGCCGAGGAGTTCATCCTCATACCAGCCCTCGTCATCCTCCGCGGCCTCATTTGTCTCATCGGCGAAAAGCTTTGTCCCACGCAGAGATTCGGCCCCCGTGCGATCGGGGATTTCTTCGAAACCGAGAAGCCAGATTTCCTTGTGCTTGCGGGCGCTGCGCAGTGTCAGCTCCTTGAGCACGCCTGTTCCCGGCGCGGCCTGCGTGGCGAATACAGCACCCGGGACGAACCTGCCCTCGGGGTCGTCGCTGTGCAATTGCACGGTGACTTCGCCGTGCAGGCTATGCGGCTTGCCGATGCGGGCGACCAGGACACTCACATCAGAAGTGTCCCATTGCCCAGTGCGGGCCGGGATCTGCACGGGATGCGCACAATTCGCACCCTCGCCCGTCATACCGGCACTCCTAACCTGAAGCCATGCCAAAAGTGCTGGTGGTCGAGGACGAACCGCTGATCAATCAGGCGGTCGGGGACCGGTTGCGGGCCGAGGGGTTCGAGGTCGTCTCGGCCTTCACCGGCCCCGATGCTGTCGCGCTGGCCGACCTGGAGCAGCCGGATGCCATTGTGCTGGACATCATGCTGCCCGGCTTCGACGGCATCGAGGTATGCCGCCGAGTCCAGGCCGCGCGGCCCATTCCTGTTCTCATGCTCACGGCACGCGATGACGAATCGGACATCATTGTCGGGCTGGGCGTCGGGGCCGACGACTATCTGACCAAGCCCTTTCGGATGCGCGAACTGGTTGCCCGCGTCAAAGCGCTGCTGCGCCGCGTCGAGCGCGCCCGAGAACTGGCGACGACGCCGGGGGCAGCACTGACGGCCGGTGCTCTCACGGTCGAGCCCGCGACCCGTCGAGTTCACCTGTCGGGCAATGAAGTTCATCTCACGCCGCTCGAGTTTGACCTCCTTGTCGCGCTGGCTGCCGAGCCCGGAACGGTCCTCACCCGCGAGCGCCTCCTGGAACAAGTGTGGGGTTGGCATGAGGCCCTCGGGACACGCACCGTCGACAGCCATGTCAAGTCCCTGCGCGCCAAGATCGGTGCCGACCGCATCCGCACCGCGCATGGCGTCGGGTATGCCGTTGAGGTGCGGCCATGAGTTCGCCCTTGGCCCGCGCGTCCTCGCTGAAGGTCAAGCTTGGGGCGCTTGTCGGCATCAGCGTGCTCGTCGCGACCGTGGTGGCCACCGCTGGCGCAAGTAGTCGTGTCACTCCGTGGCTGGTGGTCCCCGTGACCATTGCGGTGGCCCTCGGCGTCACGCAATGGCTGGCGTCCGGCATGACGGCGCCGCTGCGAGCGATGACCTCCGCAACGCGGCGGATGGCCAAGGGCGACTACTCCGCACGCATTGAGGCAACCGGCAATGATGAGGTCGCCGATCTCGCCCGCGCCTTCACCTCGATGGCCACCGACCTGCGCGATGCCGACCAGCACCGGCGTGAACTGATTGCCACGGTCTCGCACGAATTGCGCACTCCCGCAGCGGCTTTGCGCGCCTTGCTGGAGAATATGGCCGATGGTGTCACGGCACCCGACGAGGCCGCGCTCGGCGCAGCACTCCACCAGTCGGAACGGCTGAGCGATTTGCTCGGCGAACTGCTTTCGCTCTCCCGGCTGGACGCGGGCCTGGCGGAACTGCGCCTCGAACCGGTATCCGTCGCACGGCTGCTCACCGAGGTCCGCGACGAACTTGCGACCTCCGGACGCGAAGTCTCGACGCAGATTCGCGTGACGCCATCCGAGCTGACCGTGCATGCCGAGGCTGCCCGCCTTCGACAGGCGATCAGCAATCTGCTCGACAATGCCGCACGGCATACCGCTCCCGGCACGACCGTGGTCCTCGCCGCGCGCCTGGCGGGCGACTCGGCCTGGGAACTCGACGTCCTCGACCAGGGGCCCGGAATCGCGCCCGCGGATCGCGAGCGAATCTTCGAACGCTTCGGCACCGCTTCTGCTGGCGGCACCGGCCTCGGCCTGGCCATCGCCCGCTGGGTGGCTGAACTCCACGGCGGCAGCGTCGTCGCGCTGGACCCCGCGCCAGGCTCGGGCGGCGCGCTGCTCCGCCTCGCCCTCCCCCTCAAGCCCCCACCCCGTGTTCACGCCGAATCCATTGCAGGAGAACGTATGCCGTCCGCCCCGCCCCCGGCCGCTCCGCCGGCTCCCCGCGAGCCGGCGCCGAAGCCAAGCCCGACCCCGATCCCCGCCACACCCGGCGCCGCCGTCAATCCCTATCTGCGCGGCCCGAGCGAACCCCTCATTGACGGGCTCTTCGGCAAGCTCTGGCCGGAGACCCAAAAGGCTGGTCGTCCGGGGCTGGTCGCCCTGGCCGCGGCCATCGGGGCCCTGGCCGCCCTGCTTCTCCCCGATCGCAATGTCGGCCTCGCGTGGTCCCTCGTTCTGCTGGCGAGCGGCACGGCCATCGTGCTCAATTCGCGCCAGCGAAATCCCGTGGTGTGGGCGGTCATGGCGCTCGGTCTCGGGCTGGCCGCCATCGCGACTTTGCGCGCCGCCGAATGGCTGGTTCCGCTCTCGATGCTCACCGGCGGACTGCTGATCGTCATCGCCATCGCGCCGGTGACCAGCGTGTGGGGCGTTTTCGCCGCCGCCGCCGCGTGGCCGGTCTCTGGCTTGCGCGGGCTGCCGTGGCTGGGTCGCTCCCTGTCGCGATCCGGACGCTCGGCACGAACCTTTGCCATCGCCCGCACCGTGGTCCTCAGTGTTCTGGCGCTCGTGATCTTTGGGGCCCTGTTCGCGTCCGCGGACGCGATCTTCGGGCATTGGGTCGATGTCCTCATCCCGGACCTGACCGTCGACAATCTCATCGCGCGCCTCTTTGTCTGGGCGGCCTTCGGCGGCCTGACCTTGGCGGGAATCTACCTGGCCGTCAACCCGATTCGCGACGAAGCGCTGGACCTGCCGGCGGGGCGACCGGTTCGGCATAGCTGGGAATGGCTGGTCCCCGTCGGCTTGGTCGTCGCCACCTATATCGGGTTCATCGCGGCCCAGGCGAGCGCCTGGCTCGGGGGCCACGATTATGTCCAGTCGGCCACCGGCTTGACCTATGCCGACTATGTGCACCAGGGCTTCGGTCAACTAACAGTTGCCACCGCCCTGACCCTGGCCGTCGTCGCGCTGACCGCGCGCAAGGCGTCCCGGGCCGACGAGGGCGACCGGCTGCTCCTGCGCGCCGTCCTCGGGTTGCTGTGCGTGCTCACCCTCGCGGTGGTTGCCTCCGCACTGTGGCGCATGCACCTCTACCAACAAGCCTTTGGCTATACGACGCTTCGGCTGATCGTCGACTTCTTCGAAATCTGGGTCGCGCTCATCGTCATCATGGTGCTGATCGCGGGAATCTCGTTCTCCGGCAAATGGATTCCCACGGCAGCGATCCTGTGCGGGGCCGCCCTCGTGCTGGTCTTTGCGGGGATGAATCCGGACGCGTGGGTCGCCCAGCGCAATCTGGACCGCTACGCCACAACGGGGAAGGTCGACCTGAACTATCTGAGGAGTCTGTCCGCAGATGCCGCGCCAGTCATCGCGCGATCGAACCTGCCGCAGCCGGATCGCCTCTGCGTCCTGGCCCACGGGCCCGGCGCCAATCTCACCGGGGACGACCCTCTGGAGTGGAACCTCGGTCGCTCCCGCGCCCGCACCGCCGTGGCGGGGCTCGATCTTAGCGCGGCAGGACGAGGGTGCGAGACGGCATACTCCAGCGACTGAGGCCGGGAACGACGAAGGGGCTGGACGCCATACGGCAGCCAGCCCCTTCGGTGTCTTTTATCGGACGCGGTCGGTGTCGACGATATCGATCCGGACATTCTGGCCGCCCGCGAGGGCGCCCATGACGGTGCGCAGGGCGCTGGCCGTCCGGCCGGACCGGCCGATCACGCGCCCGAGGTCCTCGGGGTGCACCCGAACCTCGAGCAAGCTGCCCCGGCGCAGATCCTTGGTGCGCACGACGACATCGTCCTTGTGATCGACGATGCCCGTGACCAGGTGCTCCAGGGCTTCTTCGAGCAGGGTCACTGCTCGACGACCTCAGCAGCGGCCTCGGGGGAGACGGTCGCGTCGGCGTCGGCGTCGACGCTCTCGGCAGCGGCACCCGAGGAGTCGGTGTCGGCCGCCGGAGCAACCTCCTCCGTCTTCTTGCTCTTGCGCGGGGTGGTCGCGGCGGGAGCGGCGTCGCCGGCCTTGCCCGCAGCGGCGACGGCCGCTTCGTAGAGCTCCTTCTTGCTGGGCTTGGCCGGCTTGACCTTCAAGGTGCCCTCGGCGCCGGCCTCGCCCTTGAACTTCTGCCAGTCACCGGTCACCTTGAGCAGGTTCAGGACGGCCTCGGTCGGCTGCGCGCCCTGGGCGAGCCAATACTGCGCGCGCTCGGTGTTGATGTCGATGAGCGAGGGCTCCTCGGTGGGGTGGTACTTGCCGATCTCCTCGATCGCCCGGCCATCGCGCTTGGTGCGCGAGTCCATGATGACGACGCGGTAGAACGGAGCGCGGATCTTGCCCATGCGCTTGAGACGAATCTTGACGGCCACGTGCGTGGTCTCACTTTCTCGATCTGAGTCCGGCGAGACCGCGCACAAAAGTGCCCGGGGAACCGCGACTCGGGGTAGGTATCCGCCCGGTTGAGCCCGCGACGGAAGGTGTACGAACCTCCATTGTCGCACGCTCCGGCGAGCGCCTCGGACGGTGCGGGGGTCAGCGGTTGCGCCACGCGTCCGGCTGGTCCGCCAGCCCGAGAACGTGCGCGGGCAACTCGCCGGTCACCACATCGAGCAGGGTCACCTCGTCAAGGACCGTCCGGATGCTCGCGCGCAGCGCGACCCACACGACCGGCAGGTGGCTGGCGTCCCCGTCGTATGCCGCATCTTGCGGCCGCGCCCCCCGCACCTCCGCGAGGGGGCCGTCCACCGCCCGCACGACCGAGCCAAGGGTGATCTGGCCGGCCTGGCCATTGAGCTGATAGCCACCAGAACTCCCGCGCCGCGAGGTGATCAGTCCGCCGCGCTTGAGGTCCAGCAGGATCGCCTCGAGGAATTTCTTCGGCAGGCCCTGGGCGTTCGCCATGGATTCCGCCGAGACCGTGGTGCTTCCGGCCATCTGAGCCGAGGTGAGCGATAGGAGTGCCCGGATCGCATACTCCGTGCGCGCCGAGATGTTCACCCGCACATCCTGGCACCGTCCGGCCCGTTGACCGACCTCCGGGCATGACGCACTTGCGCAGGATCAACGTGGCCGCATACGCTCCTCTTGATTCCCTATTAATTAAATGGGATATACCTTTTAAGGAGAACTTATGCGCAAGCTCATCCTGCTCGGCCTGGTCGGCCTCGCCGCCCAGCTTGTCGACGGAGGGCTCGGGATGGCCTATGGCGTGACCACCTCGACCCTCCTGCTGTTCATCGGGACCAATCCCGCCGCCGCATCCGCCACCGTTCACCTCGCCGAGATCGGCACGACCTTCGTTTCCGGCGCATCGCACTGGAAGTTCGGCAATGTCGACTGGTGGGTGGTCGTCAAGGTCGGCATCCCCGGGGCCGTCGGCGCCTTCCTCGGGGCCACCGCGCTGAGCAATCTGGACGCGGATGTCGCCAAGCCGGTCATGTCCTCGATCTTGCTCGTCCTCGGGCTGTATGTCTTGATTCGCTTCACCTTCAAGGGAATTCGCACCGACCGGATGGGTCAGCGGCTGCGCGCGCGCTTCCTCGCGCCGCTGGGTCTGTTCGCCGGTTTCATCGACGCAACCGGCGGCGGTGGGTGGGGTCCGGTCGGCACTCCGGCCCTGCTGGCGAGCGGGCGGATCGAGCCGCGTCGAGTGATCGGCAGCATCTCGGCGAGTGAATTCCTGGTCACCCTTGCGGCCAGTCTCGGCTTCCTGGTCAGCCTCGGGTCTGAGGGCGTGAAGTTCACCTGGGTGCTCGCCCTGCTCCTCGGCGGCGTCATCGCCGCCCCGATCGCGGCCTGGCTGGCCAAGCATGTTCCGCCGCGGATCCTCGGCTCCGCCGTGGGTGGCCTGATCGTGCTGACCAACACCCGCACCATCCTGCGTTCCGATTGGGTCGACCCGTCCCCGGCGACGATGTGGAGCATCTACGCGCTGATCTGGGCCGGCTGGGCCTTCGCGATCTTCTGGTCGGTCCTGCAACACCGACTGGATGCGACCCAGGGCATCACGACTGAGCAGGAGCGCGAGGCGCTCGCGGGTTCGTCGACGCACTGATCTCGCCGCACCGGGCGGTCATGGGAGAGAACGTGGACATACGCAACGGATCATTTCCGTTGCGTATGTCCATGTTCCGGCAATGGGCGGGAAAGTGCGCCTGCCGTCAGAAGCGTCTGCCGCGCAGCAGGACGGCGGTGGGAGCGGCGAGGACGGCGAGGTCATCGCGGGGGTCGGCGGGCAGGACGAGAAGGTCGGCAGGGGCGCCGTCCTCGATCCCGGGCTTGCCGAGCCACGCCCGCGCGCCCCAGGTCGCGGCATCGAGCACGGCCGTATGCGGCAGCCCCGCCTCCGCGAGCCTCTGGGCCTCCTGCGGGGCTAGCCCGTGGCTCAGAGTGCCACCGGCATCGGTGCCGAGATAGATCGGCACCCCCGCCTCGTATGCCGCGCCAATCGTGGCATTGCGGCGCGCGTGCAGGTCCATCATCCGGTGGTAGTAGTCGGGGAACTTCTCCCGCGCCGGCTCGGCGATGGCTGGGAAGTTGTCGATATTGATCATCGTCGGGACAATCGCGATCCCTTGGGCGGCAAAGGATTCCATCGTCTCGGGCTCCAGCCCGCTGGCGTGTTCGACGCAGTCGATGCCGACAGCCGCGAGGTCATGCAGCACCTCCTGCCCGAAGCAGTGCGCCGTCATCCGGGCACCCTCCTCGTGCGCGGCCGCCAGTGCCGCGGCGACGGCTTCGCGCGGCCAACATGGGGTCAGGTCGCCGGTGTCCCGGTCGATCCAATCCCCCACGATCTTGACCCAGCCGTCGCCACGGCGGGCCTGCTCGCGCACGGCCTCGACCAACTGGTCGGGCTCGACCTCATTGGCGTAATTGCGGATGTAACGGCGGGTTCGGGCAATATGCCGGCCGGCCCGGATGACCACCGGGAGGTCGTCTCGATCATCGATCCACCGCGTGTCGGCGGGTGAGCCCGCATCGCGGATGAGCAGTGTGCCATGGTCGCGATCCCGGAGGATCTGCGCCGCGGCCGTCTCGCGGTCCACCTCGCCGTGGGCGCCCAGGCCGACGTGGCAGTGCGCATCGACCAACCCCGGCAGCACCCAGCCATCGATGCGCGTCACATCACCGGACGTTGGCGGGGTCAGACTGATCCGGCCGTCGATCACCCAGACTTCGTTGCGAACCTCATCCGGCCCGACCAGGATCGGGCCCGTCAAGTGCAGCGCTTCCATACCCAGCCACCCTAGGGGTCGGTGGCCCCTGGAGGGCTCCGCTAAGTACGACGTTCGGCGGGCCAGACGCCGCCGAACGTCGTACCCTGCGCGCTACCGCCAGCCGGCATACACAGTGGCGTCGGCCGTCATGACGACGCTGCGCACCCGGGTCGTCAGGGAGGCATCGGCATACCATCCAGTGAAGGTGTAGCCGAGACGCGTGGTGGTGTAGGTCCCGTGCCACACGATCTTGCCGTCGGGGACCGTGACGGGCGCGACTTCCGTGCCGCCGGCGGTGTTGAAGCGCACCTGGCGCTTCACGAGCGTCGCCCGCACCGGGAGTGAGTTCGATCGGATGGCGTCGCTGGTGAGCGAGAGGCTGTAGCTCCCCGGGGCGGTGATCGTCAGCGTTGTTCCCTGAACGCTGAGCCCGGTTCCGGTCGGGACCCACGTGGAGGATGCGAGGTCGACGGGATCGCCATACTGATCCTTCGCCACCAAGGGCAACTGGGTGAGATCAACGGTGGCGGAGCCGCCCTTGGTCAGCGTCACCGTGAGCACCTTCACCGGATCGGTGATGGCGAGCGAGGCCAGTCGACATTTCGGGAGCGCCGTGACGGCGACCCACGGAGAGTAGACGCCGTCCACGACAGCTCGGACATGGAAGGTGCCGCGGGCGGTGAAGGTGATCTTGTTATCGACCATCTGGATTCCGGTCGACGGGAGTTCCTGCGCCTGCCAGGTCACATGGCGGTCGACCTGCAGCCCCGTGAGGTCGCTCGCCACGGCCGTCAGCGACTCGCTGATCGTGAGGGCGGGATCACCGACATAGCCAGTCAGGGAGTCGGTGACCGCGATCGTCCCGGCGAACGGCCTGTAGTTGACGGTCACGGGCACGACGGCCGTGCCGCTCAGATCGCCATTCGTCGTTGCGGGCCCGGACTGGTCGCCATAGGTATAGACGCCATCGTCGATGAGGTATGTGAGGTAGATGGTGCCCGCCGTGGACCCGGCGTTGAGCGTCGTCGTGCCCGTGAACGGATTCGTGCTGAGCTGCGCGACCGGGCTGCTGGGAGCCGGTGTGCCCGTGGAGTCGAGCACAATCCAGTGACCTTGTCGTCGACATCCTGCAGGTCGTCGACCACCAGGACGACTCGGCTCGTGGCGGCTACGCGCTGCAGCAGCTGCCGGACGGCGTCCGCGAGGCGGGTGCGTTCCAGGCCCGGCTGCGAAGGCAGCTGGAGCAGGGCGTTCAGGTCGGGGATTCCGTATGTCAAACGCGCAACCGCCGCCGTGCTCACGAGGCCTCGCAGCAGGTCGATGATCGTGGCATAGGGCATCGATCGGTGGACGGGTGAGCCGGCCGCGGTGACCACCCGCCACCCTGCCGACCGCGCGCCGTCCGCGATGCCGTCGAGAAAGGTCGAGGTGCCGAAACCTGGCGCTGCGCAGACGATGACGCCATCATGGGTGTAGCTCACCAGGTCGCGGACCGCGTCCTCGAGCTGACCCGCGCGCTCGCGATCGGAGCGCCCAGCATCCGGCATCCGAGCTCCTTGCCCGATCGACTTTCGTGGGGGCCATCTTCCTCCGCGCGAGACCTGGCCGAAAGCGTCGCGCGGCGATCCGCCCGAACTACCTCACGACCTCGACGCCGAGTTCGCCGAGCAGTTCGGTGACGCGCGCCTTGATTTCGTCACGGATGGGTCGCACCGCCTCGACCCCCTGACCCGCCGGATCGGTCAGCACCCAGTCGAGATAACGCTTGCCCGGGAAGTATGGGCAGGTGTCGCCGCAGCCCATCGTGATGACGACATCGGAGGCTTCGACCGCCTCGGTGGTCAGGATCTTGGGTCGCTCGGCGGAGATGTCGATGCCGTCCTCCAGCAGCGCCTCGCGCACCGCGGGATTGATCGACTCAGCCGGTGCGGAGCCCGCCGAGCGCACCTCGACCGCTCCTCCGGAGAGGTGATGGGTGTAGGCCGCGCCCATCTGCGAGCGGCCGGCGTTGTGGACGCAGACGAACAGAACGGACGGGCGGACAGCGGCAGGGGAGGAAGAGGTCATCGGGGCTCCACGGCATACGACGGGACGGGATGGGGGAATCGCGCGCGGAGCGCGAGCGAGACATAGACGAGAGCCACGAGGACGGGGACCTCGATGAGCGGGCCGACGACGCCGGCGAGGGCCTGGCCGGAGGCGGCACCGAAGGTCGCGATGGCGACGGCGATTGCCAGCTCGAAGTTGTTGCCGGCGGCGGTGAAGGCAAGCGTGGTGGTGCGTTCGTAGGTCAGGCCGAGGGCTTTGCCCAGCGCATAGCCGCCGCCCCACATGATCGCGAAGTAGGCGAGCAGCGGCAGGGCGATCCGCGCGACATCGGAAGGGCGACTCGTGATCTGGTCGCCTTGGAGGGCGAAGAGGATGACGATGGTGAAGAGCAGTCCATAGAGCGCCCATGGCCCGATGCGGGGCAAGAACTTCTCTTCGTATGCCGCTCTCCCCCAGCGCTTTTCGCCAACTCTCCGAGAGAGATATCCGGCGAGGAGCGGGATGCCGAGGAAGATCAGGACGCTCTTCGCGATCTGCCCAGCGGAAACATCGAGGCCGGACTGCTCCAGCCCGAGCCAGCCGGGCAAGGCCGAGAGGTAGAACCAGCCGAGGGCCGCGAACGCGATGACCTGGAAGATCGAGTTGAGCGCGACGAGGACCGCCGCGGCCTCGCGATCGCCGCAGGCGAGGTCGTTCCAGATAATGACCATGGCGATGCACCGGGCAAGGCCGACGACGATCAGGCCGGTGCGATATGCCGGGAGGTCCGGCAGCAGCAGCCACGCGAGGGCGAACATCAGCGCTGGCCCGACGATCCAGTTGAGGGCGAGGCTCGCGATCAGCAGGCGCCGGTCGCCGGTGACGGTGTCGAGCCGGTCATAGCGAACCTTGGCCAGAACGGGATACATCATCACCAGCAGCCCGAGGGCGATGGGGAGCGAGATGCCGTCGACCTCGACCGACGACAGCGCGTCGCCGAGGCCAGGCACCAGGCGACCGACGAGCAACCCAGCCACCATGGCAAGGATGATCCACGCGGGCAGCCAACGGTCGAGGGTGGAGAGTTTGGCGGCGACAGTCTCGTGCCGGGTGTGCGTCGCGGTCACGATGCCTGCGGCTTGTCGGCGCGGATGAAGGCACTGGCGAAGGCGCCCTCGAGGGCAGCGACCGCGTCGTCGAGGCTCATGCCGTCCGGCAGGTGTGAGGCGTCGAGCATCTCGCCCATCGCGTCCAGGGCGTCGCGGTCATACTCTCGCGTGATCTCGATGCCCGCGCTCACGAACCCCGCCGCGCCGAGCTTGGCGAGATAGTCGCCATCGCGCAGCGAGCCCGAAATGCACCCCGTCCACAGCGCCACGACGCCGCGCAGGCTGTCGGGGATCTCGCGGAGCAGAACGATGTCCGAGACGGCGAAGCGGCCGCCCGGACGCAGGACGCGGAAGGCTTCGCGCAGCACAGCGTCCTTGTCGGCGCTGAGGTTGATGACGCAATTGGAGATGACGACATCGACGCTGGCATCAGGCATGGGCACCTGCTCGATCGTTCCCAGCCGGAAGCACGCGTTCTGGATGCCCGCCTCGAGCCGGTTCTTCTCCGCGAGGTCCAGCATCTCCGGCGTCATATCCAGGCCGTATGCCGTGCCGTCCGGCCCGACGCGGCGTGCCGAAAGCAGCACGTCCAGCCCGCCGCCGGAGCCGAGGTCGAGGACATCTTCGCCGGGCGCGAGTTCGGCGAGCGCGGTCGGGTTGCCGCAGCCGAGCGAGGTGGCGAGGGCGGCGTCGAAGGGGGTGTCGGCCTCGTCATACAGACCGCCGCTGATCGGATCGATGGGCTGGGTCTTCGCGCCCTCGCCGCAGCAGGAGGCCGGCCCGGTCGAACAACAGCCCGGGGACTGCTCCTCCAGCGCGAGGCGGGCCGACGCGGCATACCGCTCCTGCACCGCCGCCCGGACCTGAACGTCGTCGAGGTGGTCCACGACAGCTCCTTGTCTCGATGAATATCGAATCACCGTCAACCTTCGCGCTTGATTCGATATCTGTCAAGATAGGTTCATGGCGATCAGCGCGACACCAACCCAGGAGGCGTGCTGCGCGCTCGGGGTCCGGCCGATCGATGCCGACCAGGCGGCTGACTTGGCCCGGATGTTCAAAGCCCTCGGCGATCCCGTGCGCCTGCAGATGGCCTCGATGATCGCGGCAGCGCCGGAGGTCTGCGTCTGTGAGATCACCCCGGCCTTTGACCTGTCGTCGGCAACGATCTCGCATCACCTGAAGACCCTGCGCGAAGCCGGGCTGATCGACGGTGAACGGCGCGGGACCTTTGTGTATTACCGGCTGCGCCCCGCAGCCTTCGCTGCCCTGTCCGCCCTCCTCGGCACACGCTAAGTACGACGTTTGGCGGGCCAGAACCCGCCGAACGTCGTACTTCGCCTTGGGTCCGGCGACCTGGGGGTGGGGGGCGGACGTCAGGCGCGCAGCAGCCGGGAGAGGGTCTCGATGACGACGGCTGGGGCGTCGGTGTGCACCCAGTGGGCGGCACCCTTGACCGCCACCTTGCGCACCTGCGGGAAGAGCGCGCGCATCGGCTCGCTGTCGGCGGCACGGACATACTCCGAATCGGCACCGACCAGCCACACGACGGGCTTGTCGAAAGGCGCGATCTCATCGGGGAGCGGGAAGCCCGCGATCGCGGACTCCGTGCCGCGCGCCGCGTCGGCGGCCACCATGTCGAGGTTGACCTGCCAGTGCCAGCGGTTGCCGTCTCGTCGCAGATTCTGCAGCAGAAAGGCCTTGACCCCTGGGTCGCTCTCGTCGAAACACTCCTCGGCGTCCGCGCGAGTCGTCAACTCCCCCAACGGAAGTCGCTGCATCGCCTCGATATAGCCGGTGAAGCGGTGCAGGTTGCCATAACTCTTCGGCGCGATATCGACGACGCACAATTTGTCGATGAGCTCGGGGTGCTGCAATGCCGTGAGCATCGCGGTTTTGCCGCCGAGTGAGTGTCCGACGAGGGTCCAGGTCTCTCCCGGCGCGGCGTCGGCGAGGGTGGCGGCGACGGCATCGGCATATGCGGCATACGAGAAACCCTCGGGACTCCACGGCGAGCGGCCGTGGTCCGGCAGGTCGATCAGCAACGCCCGCGCCTGATCGAGCCCCGGCCCGGCGAGCGCCTTGGCGATCGTCGACCAGTTGCGCCCCTGCCCGAAGAGACCGTGCAGGAAGGCGATCCGCGGCCCGGCGTGCCCAACCCGGAGGGTATGCAGCCCGATCCCGCTCACTGCCCGAGGAACTTCTCGAAGCCCTTCGGCAGTTTGCTGGGGTCCAGTGAGGCGTAAGGGTCCTTGGGATCGGTCAGGCCCCCGCCGAAAGAACTGCCCGGCGCCGGGCGCGCCGCAGCGGCCGATGCTGCCGCCCGCTCCTGCTCGGCCCGCTTGGCCGGATTCCCGGACTTGCCCTTCTTGCGCTGAGGGGCCGCCTGGCGGCCGCGCTTGCCCGCGCCGGGCAGGCCCGGCATACCCGGCATCCCGGGGATTCCGCCGCCCTTGGCCAGCGACTTCATCATCTTTTGGGCCTCGCCGAAGCGCTTGACCAAGTCGTTGACCTCGGCAACCGTATGCCCGGAACCCGCGGCGATGCGGGCCCGGCGCGAGCCATTGATCTGCTTGGGGTGGTTGCGCTCAAAGGGCGTCATCGATCGGATCATCGCCTCAATCCGGTCGAACTCGCGCTCATCGAGCGCATCGAGCTGGTCTCGGATCTGGTTCATGCCCGGCATCATCTTCAGCATCGACTTCAGCGAGCCCATGCGCTTGATGGCGGCCATCTGGCCGAGGAAGTCGTCGAAGGTGAAGTCCTCGGCGGCGAGGAACTTGCGCTCCATCTCGGCGGCCTGCGCCTTGTCGAAGGCGCGCTCGGCCTGCTCGATCAGGGTGAGCAGGTCGCCCATGTCGAGGATGCGCGAGGCCATCCGGTCGGGGTGGAAGATCTCGAAGTCCTTCACACCCTCGCCGGTGGAGGCGAACATAATCGGCCGGCCGGTGATCTTCGCGACCGACAGGGCCGCACCACCGCGGGCGTCGCCATCGAGCTTGGTCAGCACGACACCGGAGAAGTCGATGCCCTCTTGGAAGGCGTGCGCGGTCTCGACCGCGGCCTGGCCGATCATCGCGTCGATGACGAAGAGCGTTTCGTCCGGCTCGATGGCGTCCTTGATGTCCGCCGCCTGCTGCATCAATTCTTCATCGACGGCGAGCCGGCCGGCGGTGTCGACGATGACGACGTTGTAGAGCTTGGAGATCGCGTGCTGGATGCCGTCCTCCGCGACCTCCACCGGATCGCCATACGAGCGGGTGCCCTCCCCCGTCGGCCCGACGGCATCGTGCCCGCCGACATTGCCGCGCTCCGGCGCGAAGACCGGGACCCCGGCGCGCTGACCGACGACCTCGAGCTGGGTAACGGCATTGGGACGCTGCAGGTCGGCGGCGACAAGCAGCGGCGTGTCGCCCTGGTCCTTGAACCATTTGGCGAGCTTGCCGGCCAGCGTGGTCTTGCCCGAGCCTTGGAGGCCGGCGAGCATGATGACGGTCGGAGCGGTCTTCGCCAGCCGCAGCGGGCGAGTGTGCTGCCCGAGGATTTCAACGAGTTCCTCGTTGACGATCTTGATGATCTGCTGCGCCGGGTTCAGCGCCTGCGACACCTCGGCGCCGAGCGCCCGCTCCCGCACCGCGGCCGTGAAGTCCTTGACAACCGGCAGCGCGACATCGGCCTCGAGCAGCGCCAGACGAATGTCGCGAACGGTCTTGTTGACATCGGATTCGCTGAGCTTGCCCTTGCCGCGAAGGTTCTTGAAGGTCGCGGTCAGGCGATCAGAGAGCGAGGTGAACACCGGATAAGCCTAATGCGGCCCCGCCAGGAACCCAGCCGCTCGTGCGCATGGCCGGCGAACTTCACCCGGGAAAGTTGAGGTTCGGTAGCCCTAGAAAGTCGGGTGAACCTCTACTTTGTGGCATCCGGAGAGAAATGGGTGACTCGCCTCAGGCCCCGTCGCAGGTGTCGATGACGGCGGCCACGGTGGCGGCCACCTGGGCCGGCGAAAGCGGGCGGTCGCCGAATTGCGTCAGGTAGAAGGTGTCGAGGGTCTGCCCGGCGTGGGTGGCGATATGCGCCGAGCGCACCGAGAGACCGGCGCTCGCGAAGCATCTCCCGAGGTCGCCCAGCAGGCCCAGCCGGTCTCGCGCCCGCACCTCCAGGACCGTGGCCCCCGCCGCGGCGCCGGGTATGACGAAGGCGCGCGTCGGCATCCCGTCCGCCACCGCGCGATGGGAACCGCTGGCAAAGGTCCGCCGCCGCTCCAGGGACGCGAGCGGCGAGCGGTCGCCCAGCGCGAGCGCACTCAACCCGCGCTGGATGCGCTCGGCGCTGGGCGGATCGCCGACGGGGGCCTCGACGAGCCAGGTATCGATGGCCACGCCGGAGACTGTCCGCAGGCCGGCCGACCGCACCGTGAGTCCGGCGGCGGCGAGCACGCCCGCGGTGTCGGCGAACAGACCCAACCGGTCGCGATCGAGGACGCGGATCGTGAAGCCGCCGTCGGCCGCCGTCACCGTGACCTGCGGCTCCCCGCCCGCGACCGCGCTCAGCACATCGGGTGCCAGCTCCTCCTCGACCGCTGCCGGGCTGGGGAGCGCTTGAGGACGCTGCTGTTCCAGTACTGCGGTGCACAGCATCTGCAGCAGGCCCGCTCGCCAGTCGGTCCACGCCTTAGGCCCTGCGGCCTTGGCGTCGGCGATGGTCAAGGCCCGGAGCAACTCGAAGGTGTCGCGCTTGTCTCCGGCCGCCTCCCAGGCGGCCGCGATGGTCGCCGGATCGTCGACATCGCGCCTCGTCGCGAGTTCGATGAGGGTCAGGTGCTCGGCGACCAGCCGGGTCACGACGGCCACATCGGCGGCATCGAATCCGATCCGCGTCAGAATCTCCCGGGCGATTGCCGCGCCGGTATGACTGTGGTCCTGGGCGCCGGCGATCTTGCCGATGTCATGCAGCAGAGCCGCCAGCAGCAATAGGTCCGGCCGCGCGACCTCGCGCACCAGGCCGCCGGCCTCGACGACGGTCTCGATCAGGTGCCGGTCGACCGTATGCCGATGCACCGGATTGCGCTGCGGACGCGAGTCCACCGCCGCCCACTCGGGCAGCCAGCGTTGCACCAGCCCGACCTGCGTCAGCCCCGCCCATACTGGCTCCAGGCCGGCACCGGTTGCCAAGAGGTCCGCCAAGAGATCCCGCGCCAGCGGCGGCCAAGGGGTCGGCAGGTCCGGCAAGGCCGCGAGATTGGTCAGCGTCGCGGGTGCCAAGGGCAGCCCCGCCCGGGCCGCGACGACCGCCGCACGCAGCGGCAGGATCGCGTCCTGGGGCGGGGTGCCGCCCAGCACTGCTTCGCCATCGTGCTCAAAGACGCCATAGCCCAGCGAAACCAAGTGCGCGCGGCGAGGCCCAACCCGGAGCACGCGAGCGCGCTGGCTCTGCCCCGCGCGGCGCATCGTCGAATCGAGCGCATAGGCCAGCGTCCGGGCGCTGCGGCTGACGGTCGTCAACAGCGCATCGGCGTCCGGGAAGCCGAGGAGCGCCGCCACCGCGTCGTGGTCCTCGCGCCCCAACCGGTCGCGGCCCCGGCCAGTGACGATCTGGAGGGCGTCACGGACATCGAGCAGGGCGTCATACGCCTCATCCACCGGGCCATGTGGCCGATCCGCGAGCCAGGCAGCGGCGAGCGCGCGCAGAACAGTCATATCCCGCAGTCCGCCGCGCGCCTCCTTCAGGTCCGGCTCGATGGACTGCGCGAGGTCGCCATGACGGATATGCCGTTCGGCCAGCGCCTCGCTCAACTGCGGCAGCCGTTTGCGGGCGTTGGCCCGCCAGTCGTGCGCGACTGTTGAACGCACCGCCGCGACGAGTTGCAGGTCGCCCGCGATGGGAGCGATATCGAGCAGACCGACGGCGGCGGCCAGGTCGCCGCCGGCGACTTCTCGGCACTGCCCAAGCGTGCGGACACTGTGATCGAGGCGCACCTTGGCATCCCAGATCGGGTACCAGATCCGGTCGGCCAGCGCGGCCAGGTCCCGCTCTGGCAGCGCCCGTCCGTCGTGCAGCAGCACCAGGTCGAGATCGCTGAGCGGCCCGACATCGCGGCGACCCAAGGACCCGACCGCGGCCAGGGCGACCCCTTGAGTCGCCCGGCCGCCCGTCGCCGCCTGCCAGGCCTGCGCCAGCCAGTCGCCGGTGTATGCCGCGATGGCCTCCCGGCGTGCCGGACCGGCACCCGGCGCGGTGAACGCGCGGGTGCCGGCCAGGTCGAGTCGGGTCTTGAGCAGGTCCATCGGGATTAGAGGGCGTCGGTGCCGCGCTCGCCGGTGCGCACTCGGGCGACATCCTCGACCGGCACGGTCCAGATCTTGCCGTCGCCGATCCGGCCGGAGGTGGCGGACTTGATGATGATGTCGACGACTGAGCTCGCGTCGAGATCATCGACGAGCACCTCGAGGCGGATCTTCGGGACGAAATCAACGGTGTATTCGGCGCCGCGATAGACCTCGGAGTGCCCGCGCTGCCGGCCGTAACCGCTGGCCTCGCTGATCGTCATACCCGTGATGCCATAGGCCTCCAGGGCGGACTTCACATCGTCAAGGGCGTGCGGCTTGATGATGGCGGTAATGAGCTTCATACGGATGCTCCTTCGGAGGTGGGGGTGCTCTCGCGGGTGGTGGTCAGGCCGAGGGCGCCAGCCAAGCGCCCGCCCCGCGGGGTCAGGTCGTATGCCGTTTCCGCGTGCTCACTCTGGTCGATGCCGGCGGACTCCGCGTCCTCGGTGATCCGCCAGCCCATGGTGGCCTTGAGCGCGTAGCCGAGGGCGGCGGTCACGACACCGCAGATGAGCAGTGAGGCGAGAGCGATCAGGATCTGGACAACGGTCTGCTTGACCCCGTGGCCATAGAACAGGCCGGTGCTGGTGGAGAGCAGGCCGGCGCCGATGGTGCCCCAGAGGCCGGCGACCAGGTGGACACCGACGACATCGAGCGAGTCATCGAAGCCAAGGGTGTATTTCAGCCCCACGGCATACGCGCACATCGCGCCAGCGACGGCGCCGAGGGCTATGGAGCCGAGCGGGGAGAGCGCGCCACAGGCCGGGGTGATGGCGACCAGGCCGGCGACGACGCCGGACGCGGCGCCGATGGAGGTGGCATGCCCGTCGCGGAACTTCTCGACAAGCAACCAGCCGAGCATCGCGGCGCAGGTGGCGACGGTGGTGTTGACCCAGACCAGGGCCGCGGTGCCATCGGGGGCGAGTTCGGAGCCGGCGTTGAAACCGAACCAGCCGAACCACAGCAGGCCGGCGCCGATCATGACGAGCGGGACATTGTGCGGGCGCATCGCTTGCTTACCGAAGCCGAGGCGCTTGCCGACGATCAGGGCGAGGACGAGCCCCGCCATACCGGCATTGATGTGCACGACCGTGCCACCAGCGAAGTCGATGGGCACGACATCGGCGACGCCATCGGTGGCACCGAAAAGGCGCGCCGAGAGACCGCTCTCGCTGGCGGACAGCAGACCGCCGCCCCACACCATGTGGGCGATCGGGAAGTAGGCCAGCGTGACCCAGAGGCCGGAGAACACCAGCCAGGTCGAGAACTTCACGCGGTCCGCGATGGCGCCACTGATCAGGGCGACGGTGATGACGGCGAAGGTGAGTTGGAATCCGACGAAGACGAGTTCGGGGATATTGCCGTAACCGTCGTAGCCGAAGGGGTTGATCACCGAGGCGGTGTCCTTCAGGCCGAATTTGTCGAAGGGATTGGCGATCAGGCCACCGATATCGCTCGGGCCGAAGGACATCGAGTAGCCATAGAGGACGTAGAGGATGCCGACGACGCCCATGGCACCGAAAGACATCATCATCATGTTCAGGACGGATTTGGCCCGGGTCATGCCGCCATAGAAGAGGGCGAGCCCGGGCGTGGTCATCAGCAGGACGAGGGAGGCGCAGACGATGAGGAAGCCGGTCGACGCATAGTCGATCGTCGGCTCGTCTACCGTGGCCAGTGAGAGCAGGTGTGCTGTCATGGCCGAAACTTTCGCCGGGCGGGATTTCGGCGGGCGCGTTCTTGTGTTACGTCCACATGTCGTTGTGTTCGATCTCGTCAACGTTGGGTTACGTCGCCCCGCTGGTCCCGGATGGTGAGACGACGGTGGGACAATGGTGAGTATGCCGCGCGCCTCAACTCCGCTGCCCGTCCTCGTCTTCGACGGTGACTGTGCGATCTGTTCGACCTTGGCTCGCTTCGTCGAGCGACGCGTGCGACGTGCCCCCGGTGACTTCACCGTGGCGCCCTGGCAGGAACTCGATCTGGCCGCGCTCGGGCTGAGCGAGGAGCAGTGCATCGAGGCGTTGCAGTGGGTGGCGCGCAATGGGCAGGTGTCGTCGGCGCAGAATGCCGTGGCCAGGACCTTGTGGACCGGTCATGTGTGGTGGCGGCCGTTTGCCGCCGTCATCTGGGCGCCGGGAATCAACCAACTTGCGGCGGTGATCTATCGGTGGGTCGCCGACAACCGCCACCGCCTCCCCGGCGGCACGCCGGCCTGCTCTATGCCGCCCGCTCAGCGGGACGCCGCGCACGGCTGAACCGGGCGGCCAGGCGGTCCGCATACTCCTCGATCGGGAGGAAGGCGAGCATCATCACCAGGTGCGGCCAGAACGCGATGGTGATCGAGGCATAGGTCAGGGTGTGGAAGGCGAACCAGCCGTAGACCATCCACCGGCGCACCCGCTCGGGGACGAAAAAGATCAACGGTGAGGCCATTTCGGCGATGAATAGCCCCCACTGGGTGGCCTGCAACAGCCACGGGACATCGAGCAGCCATTTCATCCACGGCGTGCCCCGGCGCACCACGGCCCGGACCATCGTCGCGGAGTTGACCCACTCCCAGCCACCGAAGCGCACCTTGGCCCAGGCCGAGAGGAAGTAGGTCGCGATGGCAGCGAGCTGGACGGCACGAAGCACAAAACCGGCCGCCTCCGAGAGGCTGCGATCGCGCCAATAGGCCTGGCCGAGCGTCGGCAGCAGCAGCAGGGCCACGACGAAGTCGCCGCGATCGTGGTCCACCTTGCCGTAGGCGAAGGCGATGTATTGGTACCAGATCCACCCGACCGCCACGAGACAGCCAGCCGCGCGCGGCAACCGCCCGGTCAGGGCGATGAGTGCGGCGAGGACCGTGCCCCATTTGAGGCTTTCGACCAGCAGGACGCTCGCCGCAGGCAGGTGCAGCCACTGGCCCATGACGAGCGGTTGGTACCAGATCGGGTCGGCATAGCCGTGATACCAGCCGCTGGTGTGCAGCCATACGACATCGAGGATGACGAAGGCGTAGGTCAGGATGCGCAAGATGGCGACGCGGCCGACCGGGGCGGGCGTGAAGAGCCAGGCGGCGGGGCTGGTCACGAGGCCGCCCATTGGGCGACGGTTTCGTCGCGGACCTCGCCGGTGAGCGCGCCGTCCTTGAGCAGATAACGCCGGATGACGACGCGGATGCCGACCCACGCCGGCTCGGTTGGCTGCAGTCGCTTGTGGCTGTCGGCGAGTGTCCCGAGCACCGTCGGATCCGCTCGTATGAGGTCTAGCCGGCCCTCGATCTCCGCGCGGTTCAGGCCCACAGTGCCCGGGGTCAGGGGCGCGGGCACCCACTCGGCCGGTGCATCCGCGCGGCGCACCTCGATCAGGGTGGAAGCGACGGCCGCATTGGGACTGGTCGAGGTCGAGAACATCCGCCAGGGCGAGAACGGCCACCAATGATCGTCACCCACCGTCGTGCCCCCGAGGAAGCCGGCGGTCAGCAGCAGGACGAGACCGGCCCGCCATACCTTGCCCGCAGGACGCAGCCGCAGGGTAGGACCGGCCGCGGCCATCAGGCGAGGATGGCGTCGACGAAGGCCTCGGGGTCGAAGGGCGCGAGGTCGTCAGGGCCCTCCCCAAGGCCGACGAGCTTGACAGGAACGCCCAGCTTGCGCTGGACCGCGACGACGATGCCGCCCTTGGCGGTGCCGTCCAACTTGGTCAACACGATGCCCGTGATGCCGACGACGGAGGCGAAGACTTCGGCCTGGCGCAGGCCGTTCTGGCCGGTCGTGGCGTCGAGGACGAGCAGCACTTCGTCGATCGGCGCCTGCTTCTCCACGACGCGCTTGATCTTGCCGAGCTCGTCCATGAGGTTGGTCTTGTTGTGCAGGCGGCCTGCTGTGTCGAGCAGGACGACATCGGCCTCCAGCTCGATGCCGGCCTTGACGGCATCGAAGGCCACAGCGGCGGGGTCGGCGCCGTCTTTGTGGGAGCGCACGGTGGGGACGCCCACGCGAGCCCCCCACGTCTCGAGCTGATCGGCCGCCGCGGCCCGGAAGGTGTCCGCAGCACCGAGGATGACGTCCTTGTCTTCGGCGACGAGGACGCGGGCGAGCTTGCCGACGGTGGTGGTCTTGCCGGTGCCATTGACACCGACGACAAGCACGATCGCCGGGCGGTCGCCGACGCGGTGGGAGGCGACGGCGCGATCCATGCCGGGGTCGACGAGGGCGAGCAGGTCCGTGCGCAGCCAGCCGCGCACGGTCGCGTCGTCGCGGGTGCCGTCAACGGCCACCTGACTGCGCAGGCTGTCGACGAGTTCGGTCGTCGCGTCGACGCCGAGGTCGGCGGCGAGCAGCGTGTCCTCGACCTCTTCCCAGGCCGCCTCATCCAGGCCGCCTCGGGTGAGCAAGGCCAGCAGGCCCTTGCCGAGGGCGGTATTGCTGCGGGCCAGCCGGGCGCGCAGGCGTTGGAGGCGACCGCGGGCCGAATCGGGGCGCTCCAGAGTGGGAGTCGGGGGCTCCTCGAGCAGGACATCGTCTGGTTCCAGGACGTCTGGCTCAGTGGGGGCGGGGAGGGTGTCGACCCCACCGGTTGGGTGGTCATCGCCGGTGTCGGGGCACGGCCCGGGCGTCGGAGTCGGCTTGGGTGCCGGCTTCGGCAGGTCCTTGGTGCGACCACCACGGCCGGGGCGTAGGAAGGCCGCCAGGCCAACGACAATCGCCACCAGCAGAACGCCGGCAACGACGAGGTACTCCCACAACTGATCGATCACGTGCCCATCCTCACATCGGGCCCGCTCGATCGAGAACTCAGCGCGGGGTGGGCGCCTGCTCCGTCTCGGACTCCGAGCCGCTCGAGCGCACCCGGGCGGCGGCGCTGCTCACCAGATCGCTCGTGCGCGCTGCGGCCGCATCGGTGCCGGACCTCACCCGCACGAGCACCTCTTCACCGCGCGGGGTGAGCAAATCACGGCCCTCGCGACGGGCCGGAATGGCGACCAGCGCCAAGGTGAGCACGGCGATGACGAGGCACAGGAGCAGCGGGAGAAGCATGCTGAGCATGTCTCAAGGGTCCCAGAGGTTCGCAGGCGTCCCAAATCCGACACGCGCGGGCGGCATACATCCGGGCACGGCGAAGGCCGAGAGAGCGAGCGCTCTCTCGGCCTTCGGTGTCGTGGGTGACCCGAGGGTCAGCTCACAGGGTGACCCCATGGCGGGCCGGGACATAGCGGACCTGGGCGCTGTAGAAGGTGCGCGACGGGCCGCCATTGGCGAAGCTGAAGGTCGCCTTGGTGCGCCACACGCCGGGCTGGGCCGGGTGCTGGTCGGGGAACTGGACGTTGCGCGAGCCGACATACTTCGTCTGCACGGTGGCGCGGCCCTGGTCGTACCAGTAGCCACCGATCAGCTTCTGGATGGTGACATTGCCGCGGATGTACGCGCCGCCGCCGGCGCAGTAGATGACGCCGACCTGCTTGCTGGTGCTGCCGACGCCACCGATGATGAACGGCTTGTTGGCCTTTCCGTAGCAGGTCACCTGAGACTTGCCGAGCGAGGCGCCATCGGACGGCGCGGCGTTGGCGACGGTGGAACCGCCGACCGCGATCAGACCGGCGGTCGCGACGGCAGCCGCAGCACGCGTAAAGGACTTCATTGGTGTTTCTCCCCTCCGTCCGCCGACCCTGCGTCGACGGATCCTTGAGACCTTAAAACACACCAACGGGGCGCGCGCAATACAACGGACGGGTAACAACATGGCGGGTTTCCGTCAGCACTGTCGGTCACCCGCAATGTCGCAGGTCATTACGCCGTTTCGGCCACCGCGCGCAGCCGTTGCGACACGACGGTGGTCACGCCGTCGCCACGCATCGAGACGCCATAAAGTGCATCGGCGACCTCCATGGTGCGCTTTTGGTGCGTGATGACGATGAGCTGGCTGGAGTCGCGAAGCTCCTCAAAGAGGGTGATCAGGCGCCCCAGATTGGTGTCATCCAGCGCCGCCTCGACCTCGTCCATGATGTAGAACGGGCTCGGCCGCGCCTTAAAAATCGCGACCAGCAGGGCCACCGCAACCAGGGAGCGCTCGCCACCGGAGAGCAACGAGAGACGTTTGACCTTCTTGCCCGGCGGGCGCGCCTCGACCTCAATGCCGGTCGTGAGCATGTCCGAGGGATCGGTGAGGAAAATCCGCCCCTCGCCGCCGGGGAAGAGCCGCGCGAAGACCCGCTCGAATTGCGCCGCCGTGTCCTCGAAGGCTGAGCTGAAAACCTCCTCTACACGCTGGTCGACCTCGCGCACGATGTCGAGCAGGTCGCGTTTGGAGGCCTTGAGGTCCTCCATCTGTTGGGTCAAGAAGGTATGCCGCTCCTCCAGGGCCGCGAACTCCTCCAGGGCCAGCGGGTTGATGCGGCCGAGTTCACGCAGACCGCGTTCCGCGCGTCGCAGGCGCTTTTCCTGGGTCTCGCGGACGTAGGGCTGCGGCTCCTGGGGGTCCTCGCCCGCCGCGACAACGACAGGGACGAGTTGGTGGGGACCGAAATCCTCAACGAGCACCTCGGGGTCGATCCCGAGTTCGTCGAGGGCCCTGACCTGCAGCTGTTCGACCCGTGCCTGTTGCGCAGCGCGCGCCACCTCGTCGCGGTGGATGTCATCGGTGAGGGCGGCGAGTTCGTCCTGGGCTGTGGCGAGGTCGCCGCGCAGGGTGCCGAGGCGGACTTGGAGTTCGCGGGCCTGTATGTCGAGCGCGTCAACGCGCTGATGGGCTTCGGCGGTGGCCTGCGCGAGGCGGTGGATGCCGTATGCCGCTGCGGCAGCTACCGATTCGGCGACGGTCGCTTCTCGCCGCCGGCGTTCGCGGCGCTCACGCAGCCGTTCGCGAGCGGCCAGCTCGTTGCGGGCCGCGCCCTCCAGGGAGGCAGCCCGGCCGGATAGCGCCCGCGCGCGCTCCTCCTTGGTGCGCAGCGCGAGCAGCGCCTCCGTCTCGGCCGCGCGGGCCGCGGAGGCAGCGGCGGCGAGTTCTTGCGTGCGGTCCGGCGTGGACTGCTCGTCGTGCTCAGGCTCTGCGCCGGCGGCTTCCAGCCGGGCTGCGAGTTCGGCGAGCGCCTCCCGATCCGTGGGGATGGCGGCCGCCGCCTGTTCGCGGGACCGCTGCAGGCGGTCATGTTCGGCCCGCGCCGACCGGATCGCCGAGCCGAGGCTGCCAAGTTGCTCGGCGACGGCGGCCATCGTGGCGTCGGATTCGTGGAGACGTTCGAGGTGTGCCTCGGCGGTGGCGGTGGCTTCGTGGAGGGCGGCGTTCGCCGCGGCGAGGCGGAATTGCGCCTCCTCGCCGCGCGCCTGCGCGTCGGCCAGCGCCTCGGCCGTCTCATCGACGGCGGCTTGGGTTTCGATCAGGCTTGGGGCGTCGGCGCTGCCACCACGGACCACACCGGCAGCCAGAACATCGCCGGTCGGGGTGACGGCGGTCAGGTCGGGATGAGTCTCGAGGAGTCGCCCGGCAGCGGCGGCGTCCGGCACCAGCACCACGCCGGCCAACAGCCGTCCGACGGCCCCGCGAAGCCCGTCGGTGACGGTCACGACCTCGCTGGCCCACCGGGCCCCGGCGGGCAAGGTGAGGTCGGGGGTTGCCGGGGTGTCCGCATACTCCACGAGCACGGTGGCTCGCCCACCCTCGGTGGCGCGGAGGTGATCCAGGGCCGCCTGGGCGGCGGCGAGGTCGGGAGCGGTGACCGCCTCTGCGGCATACCCCAGGGCTGCGGCGATGGCGACCTCGTCCCCGGCGGGCACGCGCAGTGCGTCGGCGAGCGTGCCACCGACGGCGAGCGCATCCTCGGCCAGCAGGGCCGCGGCCCCGTCCTTGCGCCGCAGGCCGAGACGGAGGGCGTCGAGGCGGGCGGAGAGGGCAGTGCGTTCACGGTCGGCGGCGCGCTCGGCCTCGCGCCACCGGTCGACCTCAGCTCTAGCGGCGTCCGCCGCCTCCTGTGCTGCTTCGTATGCCGCGTCGAGACCTTCCTCGCCCTTCTCCTCGACGGCAATCGAGGCTTCGAGGGCGGCGAAATCTTGCTCCGCTTCGGCGGCGCGGGCCAGGGACGCCTCGGCGGCCTGGGCCAGGCGTCCGACCTCGGCTTCTGCGGATTCGAGGCGGGTGCGACGGGCAGCAACTTGGCCGGCGAGCTTGGCGAGTCCTTCGCGGCGGTCGGCGGCTGCTCGGGCGAGGGTGGCGACGCGGCGCTGCTCCGTGCCGGCGGCCTCCTCGGCCTCGGCGCGGTGGGTTCGGGCGGCTTCAAGGGCAGACGTGGCGGCGCTGACCTCGCCGTGGAGCACCCGCTCTTGCTCACGAACCTGCTGGGCCTGCGCCATCAACTCGTCGGGATCGCGCCCGGTGGTGTTTTCCTCCTGATCGTCGGTGCGCAGCAGACGGACCCGCTCGCCGGCGAGCGAATGGATGCTCTCGAGGCGCTCGGTGGTGGTGCGCAAGGCAATCCACCGGTCGCGCTCGGCTGAGAGCACCGGACCGGCGGCGCCGAACTCGGCCTCGGCTTCCGCGACCGCTGCCCTCGCGCGGGACAAGGTCGACTCGGTCTCGGCGCGCCGGCGCAGCAGCGCGGTCTCGTCGGCCGCCTCGGCCTCCATCGCCGCGGTCAGTTGCGCGAGTTCGTCGGCCAGCAGGCGCAGGCGGGCATCGCGTGCTTCCGCCTGAATCACGGCCGCTCGCCGCGCGGCCTCCGCTTGGCGCCCGAGGGGGCCGAGTTGGCGGCGGATCTCGCTGGTCAGGTCGGCGACCCGGGTCAGGTTCGCCTCCATCGTCTCCAGCTTGCGCAGTGCCTTTTCTTTGCGCTTGCGGTGCTTCAGGACGCCCGCTGCCTCCTCGATAAAGCCTCGGCGCTCCTCCGGTGTGGCCCGCAGGACGGTGTCGAGTTGGCCCTGGCCGACGATGACGTGCATCTCGCGGCCAATTCCGCTGTCGGAGAGCAGTTCCTGGATGTCGAGGAGGCGGGAGGCGGTGCCATTGATGGCGTATTCAGAGCCGCCACCGCGGAACATCGTGCGCCGGATCGTCACCTCGGTGTAGTCGATCGGCAGCGCGCCATCGGTGTTGTCGATGGTCATCGACACCTCGGCGCGGCCCAGCGGCGCTCGGCCGGAGGTGCCGGCGAAGATGACGTCCTCCATCTTGCCGCCACGCAGCGACTTGGCGCCCTGCTCCCCCATCACCCATGCGAGCGCGTCGACGACATTTGACTTGCCGGAACCATTGGGGCCGACGATGCAGGTCACTCCGGGTTCAAGCCGGAAGGTCGTGGCCGACGCGAACGACTTGAACCCTTTGACGGTGAGGGACTTGACATACATCGTCGAGCGCGGTCCTTGGGGTGGGGTGGGCGAGCCTGTCCACTGTAATCGGGGCTGCTCATTTTTCTCCGGATGCCACAACTGTGCGCTTCGCCCTGCTTTAGAGCGGGGGTGAAGTGCAGACTTCCCGGGGCAAGCTCAGCGTCTTTGTCGGGGGCGGGGTCAGGCGGGCGGGTTGGCTGCGCCCGCAATTGCCTCGTGGTGGCGAATCACCTCGGCGATGATGAAGTTGAGGAACTTCTCGGCAAAGAGCGGGTCGAGACCGGCGTCATGCGCAAGCACGCGCAAGCGGGCGATCTGTCGCTCCTCGCGACCGGGATCGGCCGGCGGCAGGCCGTGCGCCGCCTTCAATTCCCCGACTTGCTGGGTCGCCTTGAAACGCTCAGCGAGCAAGTGCACCAGCGCCGCGTCGATATTGTCGATGCTGGAGCGCAGCCGCGCGAGCTCCGGGGGAATCCCCCCGCCGGCGGTCGGGCTCGTCATGGCCCGATCGTATGGCGCCCGCTCACCTCCGGCTGCCACCGTCCGGATCGCGGCGGCTCGCCCGGTGGGCTCCCCCGCGGTCGAGCGCACGGAACGTCCGCAGTTCAGCGTTCGACGAAGCCCTCGTAGCGGCCGGTAGCTGGGCCGCGCAGCGACGGCGTCACGGCGAGCACTCGCCCCGGTCGTCGTGTGCTGGACGGACTCTCTGTGAGCAGCGCCAGGAGTGCATCAAGCGACTCCGGCGGGCCTTCGGCGTTGACCTCTACGCGCCCGTCGTCGGTATTACGGGCATACCCGACGAGGCCGAGTTCGAGGGCGCGAGCGCGTGTCCACCACCGAAAGCCGACGCCCTGTACCCGGCCACTGACATGCACCAAGAGACGCTCATCGGTGTCCATCTCGCGAGCATAAGCACCTCTCTCCCGCGTGGCGTCCGGGGGCTGTCGGCGCCTTTCCCTACGGTGTGCGGTGAGGTGGTTTCTCGCCTTGACGACGATGCCGGTCCTGGCACGTCCGGCGACGACGCGAAGGGAGGGGTGTGGGTGACCACAGACGCAACGACCCGCAGCGGTGACCTGCGCGCCAAGGGCGATGCCGCGGCATGCTCTCGCCAGCCGTCCGGAGGGGTTGCTCGTCGCGCGGCATCGGGGAGTCGGCTGGCCGGCCTGGACGGTTTGCGCGCCATCGCCATCGCCTCCGTGCTGGTCTTCCATCTCAACGCTGCGTGGCTGCCTGGCGGCTTCATCGGGGTCGACATCTTTTTCGTCGTCTCGGGCTTCCTGATCACCTCCTTGCTGGTTCGTGAGGAGCAGCGCAGCGGGCGCATCGACTTGCGCGGCTTTTGGGGCCGGCGGGCGCGACGCCTGTTGCCTGCGTTATTGCTGGTCATCCCGGTGAGCGTGCTGCTGGCCCGGATCACCCAGCGCGACCTGGTCGTCGGCGTGGGCTCCCAGGTGCTCGGCGCGCTGACCTTCTCGTTCAACTGGGTCCAGTTGGCGGTCGGGGCGGACTATTTCCACGCGACGTCGCCGCAGTTGTTCATGAACTTTTGGTCGCTGGCTGTCGAAGAGCAGTTCTATCTGCTGTGGCCGCTAGCGGCGCTCGGCCTGCTGCGCTTCGTGCGCAGCGCTCGAGGCCGGGCTGGGGTGGCGCTCAGCATCGCCACGCTGTCGGCGCTTGCCATGGCGTGGCGATTCGACCCCAACGGCGCGTCCACTCGGGTTTATTACGGCACCGACACCCACATCTTCGGTCTGATGATCGGAGCCGCTCTTGCCTTTTGGTATGCCGGTGGCGGGCGAGCCACGCTCGCTGGCCCTGGTTGGGCGGCCCGTCGACGGCTCGTGACCGGTGGGGCGCTGGTGGTCCTTGCCGCCTTGCTTTGGTGGCTCGATGAGTCGCGTTCCCTCACCTTCCGGGGCGGCTTGCTCTTGGCCAGCCTCGTGACGGCTGTCTTGATCGCGAGCGCGGTCAGCGGCGGCGCGTTCTCGAGGCTGCTCGATGTCCCCGCGATGCGCTGGATCGGCGACCGCTCCTATGGCATCTACCTCTGGCATTGGCCGGTCATCCTGATCGTCAACGCCGATCACGGGGGCGTGTCGGGATCCGAGGGCTTCCTGTGGTCGCGCGTGTGGTGCGTGCTGGTGATTCTCGCCTTGGCGGATTTGTCCTTCCGATTCATCGAAACGCCCGTGCGACGGGATGGCTGGGTCGGCGCGTGGCGGGGAGTCGCGGCGCGCGTGCCCGGCCGATCCGGGACGAGGGTCTTGGCCGCGACCGTGGCTGTGCTTGTGATCGCGACGGGGGCAATTGTGGCGACGGCACCCAAGGTCACCTCGACACAAGCGGCCATCGATGCCAACGAGAAGGCCGCGACGCGACAGCCCTCGACGACGGGAACCAGTGCGCCGACCCTCAAGGACGCCGGCTTCACCATGCCCAAGGGCAAGGAAATCGACGCCTATGGCGACTCGATGATGGTCGGCTCCGTCCCCGCCCTGAAGTACTACTTCCCCGGCGTCCGCATCGACGCCAAGTCCAACCGACGCTGGTCGGCTGGCTATGCCGCGATCGTCGCTTCCGGGCATGACATCCGGCGCGGCGTGATCCTCTCCTTCGGCACTAATGCGGGAGTCGACGAGGCGGACTTGCGGGCCAGTCTCGAGCGGCTTGGGCCCAAGCGCATGATCGTGCTCGTCAACCTGCACCTGAATATGGCGCGCGCCAAGGCCGATAACGAGACGCTGGTCCGGGTGGCCAAGGACTACCCGAATGTCATCGTCGCGGATTGGAATGCCAAGGTCACGGCCGACCCGTCCTTGCTGCAACCCGATGGTATCCACCCGAGCATGACCGGCCAGCACACCTATGCCGCCGTCGTCCGGCAGGCCTTCGCTGATCTCTCGTTCGCCCACACGGGCAAGGTCGTGAAACTCAAGACACTGCCGATTCCCTGACGCTCCAGAACCACGCCTCGGGCGTTCGCCGGGTACACGTCGGGCATTCGCGTGACGCCAAGCCGTATGGGGATCATTGCCCGCTCGCAAAGGCCGGACAGAACCCGCGAAACCGCCTGTGTCTCAGTGACTTTCATCGAAATTCTTCTTGATTTCCGAATCGAACTGGTGTACCATTTGAGGATGACGGCGATGGCGCAGCACCCCACAGGCGGGCCCCTCGGGCCCGCTGCTGGACTGCGCCCTACGGGCGGGTGTGAGGGGTTGACTCCGCTCGATGACGCGTGGTGGCCGCCGCTGGACGTCGAAGAACGGGTCGCGGATTTCGAGGCGTGGCAAGACGAGATCGGCTGGGATGACGTGGACGAGGCCGACGAGCGGGACTCGTGGGCGCTGGCCGCGACCGAACCCCGCTGGTGCGACCAGTCGGCCGGTCATGCCTCACCCGGTGCGTCGGTTCGGGAACTCGTCGATTGGCTCGCCACCCTTGCACCGGACGATGACTCCGACCTTGCCGACCCGGCGGGCAACCCCAGGCCCGAGTTGGGTCTGCCGGAGTTGATCGACCTCATCGCCGGGCTGGAGCAGGTCAAGGGCGCGATCGCGGCAGCGCAGGCCCGCGCGACCGCTCATTTCGGGCGGGCGACGGTGCGTGAGGCGCTGGCGAACCGGGCCTCGCTGCCGAAAGCCCGATCCTCGATCGCGCCGCAGATCGCGCTCGCCCGGCGGTGTTCACCCGCGACCGCGGATCGGCACCTCGGGCTCGCCCGTGCGCTGCCGGGGATGCCGCACACGCGGGCCGCATTGACGGCCGGGATCATCGACGAACGGTCCGCCGCCGCGATCGTCCGGGAAACCAACGTCCTCAACCCGGAGTTCCGGGCCCAGGTCGATGAGCTGCTCGCGCCACGCCTGGCCACGTCGAGCTTGAAACAACTCGCCGGTGCCGCCGCCCGGTACGCCGCCGAACTCGACCCCGCCGCGGTCGTGGCGAAACACGAACGCGCAATGTCGGAACGGGGTGTGTTTACCCGGCCCGCTCCGGACGGGATGGCCTACCTGTCGATCTTCGGACCCTTAACGGGGATCGTCAGCGCGTACGCGTCCTTGCACCGGCACGCCACCGCCGTCGTCGCCGGCCACCACGAAACCGACGACGGTGAGATTCCCGCTGACCCGCTCGGTGGGCGGACCCACGCGCAGGTCATGAGCGACGCCGCCCTGCGCTGGCTCGCCGGACTCACCCCCGGCCAAGCCTGCCCCGTCGCCCTCAACCTCGTCATGCCCGCCGAAAGCCTCTTCCCCACGGACGAGCCGGCCACCGAGACAGCAGGCAACAGCGATAGCCCGACGAACGCCTTCACGGCCGGCCAGGCCCCCAACGGCGCCGGCACGCAGGCCCACCCGGCAGACAACGACAGCGCCCACCCAATACCAGCGCCCGCCGGCATGCGCGGATTCCGGAGCGCTGCGACACCCGCACGGATTCCGGGGCACGGCATACTCCCGGCCGCGCTTGCCAGGCGCCTGCTGCTCCACGGGTGCGAACCACCCGACCCGGTGAAAACCGCGTCACCCCAACACGATTCGGCACCACCTGATGCCATCCCGGGCGGTACCCGACTGGCCGAGCCGGCGCAGGTCTTCCTGACCAGAGTCTTCACCAGCCCCGACGGGCGTGACCTCCTGGCCCTCGACGCCACCGCCCGGCTCTTCCCACCCCGACTGCGCGCCGCACTCATCCTGCGCGACGACACCTGCCGCACGCCATACTGCGACGCCACCATCCGCCACGCCGACCACATCCAACCCGCAGCCGACGGCGGACCCACGAGCCTGACCAACGGCCAAGGACTATGCGCCCGCTGCAACTACACCAAAGAACTCCCCGGCTTCACCACCCGTGTCCTCGACCCGCAGGAAGCGCCCGGGACCGGAGAGCAAACCCACGTGACCGAAGTAACCACCCCCACCGGACACAGGTACCTCTCCGTCGCACCGCCACTGCTCGACTGAGCCCCGGGGTCACCACACCAATGCTCCCGCTGGCAGCATGAGGACCATGACTCAGGCGGGCGACGTGACCATCACCTTGACCTCGGATGAAGCGCTCGTGCTCTTCGATCTAATGCACCGCTGGGAGTGCAGCGAGCGAGTGAACCCGCCGAGCACCACGCAGAACAGATTGCCCTCTGGAATCTGTCCGCGCTTGGAGCGGGAACTTCAAGAGCCCTTCGAACCTGACTACGCCGAGCTCGTAGCGGCTGCGCGACAACGGCTTGCGCCCAAGGGGTGACCGCGGACCATCGCAGCGGCCGGATGGACTACGACGTCGCGGCACAGGCTCACAACGTCTTGCGCATGTGCACGTCGTCCTGGTCGGTCGTCGGGACCCCATCCCAACGGAAGATCTCCACGTACCCGAGGCGCTTATAGAAGGCCGGTGCTTGAAATGTGAATGACGTGACGAAGCAATGATCAGCGCCACGTCGCCGCGCCTCATCCTCGAACGCTGCGATCGCAGCCGCTCCGACTCCCGTGCCACGCTGATCTTCGCGGACCCAGGTCATCGAGATGCCTGCCGCCCTTCCCCACGTCCAACCGGAAACCCCCGCCACGAGATAACTCCTGTGCTCCACGCGCACGGACAACTCCTCGCGAGCAGTTCCCATCGCAGCCAGATTGAAAGCGTCAAGCTCGTCGCTCAGCCGTTGGTCAAGGGCCTCGTCACGAGCGCCGACCACGATCTCTCGATCCCGCTGATGTGCCGTCACGGCCGGAATTGTCCATCAGCGACTCGGGGCCTCGGCTGGCACCGGGGACACGAGAACGACGAACGGTTCATGAAGTGCTCGCGCCGCATCAGGCTCCCGCACCGGCGGCAGGGCTGGCCCTCGCGGCCGTAGGCGTTCAGCGAGCGCTCGAAGTATCCGGACTCGCCGTTGACGTTCACATAGAGCGAGTCGAAGCTCGTTCCCCCCTCGCCCAGGGCGTCAGCCATCACCTCGTGAGCGTGTCCGAGCAGGCGTATGACGGCCGGCTTGGTCAGCCGGTCCCCCCGCCGCTCGCCGTGCAGGCCGGCTCGCCACAGCGCCTCGTCGGCATAGATGTTCCCGATCCCCGACACGATCGTCTGGTCGAGCAGTTGGCGCTTGATCCCGCTTGGGCGGGAGGTGATGCGCCGGGCAACAACGGCCGCATCAAAGAGCGGGTCGAACGGATCGCGCGCGATGTGCTGCACGGGGTCGGGTATGCCGTCCGCATCCACCCCGGCCAGCGCTAGTCCGCCGAAGGTGCGTTGGTCGACGAAGTGCACGAGCAAGGGCGCGCCGCTGGCGTCAATCAGCTCAAAGCGGGCGTGCAGGTGCTTCGGCACCGGATCACCGGGCCGAGCAAGCAGCAATTGCCCACTCATCCCCAGATGCGCCAACACAGCCTCGCCACCCAGGTCTAGCCAGAGGTACTTGCCGCGTCGGCATACGGCCTCGATGCGCCGCCCCGCAACGCGTCCCGCAAAATCCTCCTCACCCGGCAGGTGTCGACGCAACACCCGATGGCCGAAGGTCTCGACCCGTTCGATCGTGGCACCCGTGGTGTGGGCGGCAAGGCCGCGCCGGACGACCTCGACTTCGGGCAGTTCAGGCACTCGTTGGCGCCGGGTCGGTGAGGTCACACTGTCCGACGCCAGCGGCCTCAGCGGTCAGCGCCGTCCAGGCACCCTGCGCCGCCTGCTGTTCGGCATCCTTCTTTGTGCGGCCCACGCCGACCCCGTGGATCTCGCCACCGACGACGGCCGAGGCGGTGAAGACCTTCTCGTGTTCCGGGCCCTCCCCGACGATGCGGTACTCAATCGTCCCGAGCGAGCGGGCCACGCTGAGCTCCTGCAGCGAGGTCTTCCAGTCCAGCCCAGCGCCGAGGGCCGCCGACGCGGCCATGACGGGCCCGACGAGGTGGTGCACGAAAGCGGTGGCGGCCGGCATGCCCCCGGTCAGATAGACCGCCCCGATCACGGCCTCGGTCGTGTCGGCGAGGATCGAAGACTTGTCCCGGCCACCGGTGCTTTCCTCGCCCCGCCCGAGCAGGAGGTAGTCGCCCAGCCCGATGGTGCGACCGACATCGGCCAGCGCCCTCATGTTGACGGTCGCGGCGCGCAACTTGGCCAGGTGACCCTCGCTGTGGTCGGGATAGCTGCGATACAGGTGGTCGGTGACGACGATGCCGAGCACGGCGTCGCCGAGGAACTCCAGGCGCTCGTTGTGCGGGATGGCCCCCGACTCATACGCATAGGAGCGGTGGGTTAGGGCCAACACCAGCAGCGGCCCGTCGACTTCCGTGCCGCACTCCGCAGTGATGTGCTCGCGCAGTTCGTCGATGGGCCGCTGCATGGCGGTGCGCTCGGGCTCAGCCCTGGTGTTCGGTGCGCTCGGCCGCGCCGTAGTGGCGGCCCTTGTAGTTGCCGCAGGACGGACACGCGATGTGCGGCACCATGGGCGACTTGCAAGCCGGGCAGGTGGTGGTGGCCACCGCGGTGGCCTTCCAGTTGGCGCGGCGCGAACGGGTGTTGGAGCGCGAGGTCTTCCGCTTCGGGACAGCCACGTCAGTTCCTTTTCTCAGTAGGGTCGGCCGCGTCGGCGCCCGTGGCGAGGTCCGCCAGGGCCGACCACCGCGGGTCGAGCAGTTCATGGGCGTGCGCCGGGTCGTCCGCGAGACGGAACCCGCATTGCGGGCACAGTCCCGGGCAGTCCTCCCGGCACACCGGCTGGAACGGCAGTGAGGGCACCACCGCATCCACGAGCACGGGCTCCAGGTTGATCAGGTCGTCCTGGACTTCATACTCCTGCGTCTCTTCGTCCGTGGCGCCCACCTTGCGGCCGCGGGCAGCCCGTTCGGGATAGGCGAACAGTTCCTGGAAGTTCCCGTCAACCTCGACGGACACCGGATCCAAGCAGCGCACGCATGCCCCGACCGCCGTGGCGCGGACCGAGCCCGTCGCCAGCACACCTTCGAGCACCGACTCCAAGCGCACCTCGACATCGAGCGGCTCCCGCGCGGGAACCTCGATGACATCGGTGCCGATGGGCTCGGCGCACTCGACCTCGCGGGAAACTTCGAGCATCGACCCCGGACGACGGCCCAGCTCCAAGGTGCTGAACACCAAGGGTGAGCGGGGGTCGAGATGCTTCATAGCTCCACGCAGTGCTGACGAATGGGTTTCGGGCCTCGTCACGCGAAAGACACAGACCGAGGGTCAAGACTACCGTCGCCGCGTCCCGGCCCAAAATCCCGAGCCCGTCGTATGCCGCTTCGGGCTTAGCCCCGCCGCGCCTCAAGAGCCTCGCGAACGGCATCGGGGACCATGCCGGTGATATCGCCGCCGAGGGCACAGACCTCCTTCACCAGCGAGCTGGACAGGTGGGCGACGGCCGGATCGCCCGGCAGAAAGATCGTCTCGATGCCAGTGAGCGCACGGTTCATCGAGGCCATCGGGATCTCGTAGGCATAGTCGGAGGCATTCCGCAGGCCCTTGAGCAGGGCCGTGGCGCCCACCTCGCGGGCGATGTCGACGATGAGGCGGGTGGGGAAGGCCTGCACGCGCACGGCCGGCAGGTCGGCGGTCGCCGCCTCGATGAAGGCGATGCGCTGCTCGATCGGGAAGGTCCCGGTCTTGGCGGCATTGTGCAGGATCGCGACGACCACCTCGTCGAAGAGCGCTGCCGCACGCCGGATGACGTCCAGATGCCCGCCATGCACCGGGTCGTAGGAGCCGGGGCACACCACTCGTGAGGTCACGGCCCGAACTTATCCGCACCCGATCCCGCGCGCGCGAACCACAGCCGGGTCTCGCCATACTTCTTCTCATCCACCCCCTCGATCCCCGCCGGCCAGGCCGGCTCGGGCGAGCGGCTGGACCGCTCGATGACGAGCAGCGCATCGGGCGCGATCCACCCGCCTGCCGCCAGCGCCGCCAGATCACCCGCCAGGTCTTCCTCGCCCAGGGGGTATGGCGGGTCGCCGAGCACCAGGTCGGCTCCCCCGAGCGCTGGGCGGGCCGCGAAGGTGCGGACCGTGGACACGTGCACCCGCACCTGTAGGCCGCCCCCGGCGGAGCCCGCCCCGCCCCCCAGCCCCAACGCCGTCACATTGCCCCGGATCACCGCCGCCGCCTTGGCATCGGCCTCGACCAGGTCTACACGGGCCGCCCCCCGGCTGGCCGCTTCGAGCCCGAGGGCGCCGGACCCGGCATACACATCCAGCACGGCCAGGCCCTCGATGGCGTCCCACGCGTCCAACCGGGAGAAGAGCGACTCGCGCACCCGATCCGAGGTGGGGCGGGTCGCGGAGCCCTTGGGAGCCTGCAGCAAGCGCCCGCCGAAGCGGCCCCCGATGATTCGCGTCATCAGCCCTTCTCCAGGAAGTCGGCCTGCTCGGGACGCAGCCACGCCTCGATGACGCCCGCCAGCAAAGGATGTTGGGTCAGATCCGGGTCGTCCGCGACCAGCTCAGCAGCGTCTGCCCGCGCGGCTGCGATCACCGATTCGTGCTGCGCCAACGACAGATAGCGAAGGCGCCCTCGGCCGCCGCTCTGCCGGGACCCGAGGATGTCGCCCTCGCGCCGTTGGCGCAGGTCCAGCGCCGCCAGCTCGAAGCCATCGGTCGTGGCGGCCACTGCCGCAAGCCGCTCGCCCGCCGGACCCTGAGCGGCCCGCGTGGTGAGCAGGCACAGCCCCGGATGCGCGCCTCGCCCGACCCGCCCACGCAACTGATGCAATTGCGAGACCCCGAACCGGTCAGCGTCGCGCACCACCATGATCGTCGCGTTCGGGACATCGACGCCGACCTCGATGACGGTCGTCGCGACGAGCACATCGATCTCGCCCGCCGCGAAGGCCGCCATGACGGCATCCTTCTCGTCCGCGGGCAATTTGCCGTGGAGCAGGCCAATCTCCAAGCCAGCCAAAGCCGGCTCAGCACGTAGGGCCTCGACGGTCTCCAAAACCCCGAGCAACTCCAGCCGCGCGGTGCCGTCCTCGACGGGGTCCGGCTCCGGCCAATCCAGATCGCCACCCTCCTCGGGGGCGCCCGGCCCGATGCGGGGGCACACGACATACGCCTGCCGGCCGCCCCGGCATTCCTCGCCGATCCGCGCCCAGGTCCGCTCCAGCCAGCCCGGCCGGAACTCATCGACGACGAAGGTTTGGATCGGAGATCGCCCGGCGGGCAATTCCGTCAGCGTCGAGGTCTCCATGTCGCCGAAAACGGTCATCGCGATCGTGCGCGGGATCGGCGTGGCGGTCATGACGAGGACGTGCGGCGACACCTCGGCCTTGCCGCGCAGGGCGTCGCGCTGCTCGACACCGAAGCGGTGCTGCTCGTCGACAACAACCAGCCCGAGGTTGTAGAACGCGACCTTCTCCTGCAGCAGCGCGTGCGTCCCGACGACAATCCCCGCCTCCCCGGAGACGACATCAGCAAGCGCGCGGCGACGCTGAGCCGACCCCTGCGAGCCGGTCAGCAGCGCCACCCGCGTGCCGATCTCGCTGCCCCCGAGCAGCCCGCCCTCGGCGAGGTCGCCGAGCATCGCCGTGATCGACCGGTGATGCTGCACGGCCAGCACCTCCGTCGGAGCGAGCAAGGCCGCTTGAGCCCCGGCATCAACGACCTGCAGCATCGCCTGCAGCGCAAGCACCGTCTTGCCCGAGCCGACCTCACCCTGCAGCAGCCGATTCATCGGGACCGGCTGCGCCAGATCCGCCGCGATCTCGGCTCCCACGGCCCGCTGCCCGTCGGTCAACGCAAAGGGCAGTCGCGCCTCGAATGCCTCCGTTAGCGCTCCCCCGGCCGGGACGACGATGGCCGCCTCGTCCTGGGCCTTGCGAGCGCGCCGCTGCGCCAGCACGGTCTGCAGGACGAGCGCCTCCTCATACCTCAGGCGGTCACGCGCCCGCACCACCGCCGCCCGGGAGGCGGGGCGGTGCAGCGCGCGCACGGCGTGATCGAGGTCGACCAGATCGTGTCGTGCGCGCAGCTTCGGGGGTATGGGGTCCGGCACCGGATCGAGCGCGTCCAAGACCAATCCGATGGCCTGCACGAGATTCCAGTTGTGAAGTTTCGGAACGGCCGGATAGACGGGATAGAGCCCCGGCAGGGCGGCCGTCGCTGCATCATCGAGCAGCGTGTAGCCAGGATGCGCCAGCTGCCACCGCCCGTTGTAGCGCCCCACCTGTCCGCCCGCGATGACCCGCACCCCCGGGATCAGCTTGCTCTCGTGCGCGCGGGCGCTGAAGAAGGTCATGTCGACCTGCTGCACCCCGTCGGTCAGCACCGCCGTGAGCATGGCACCCTTGCGCGTCGACATCCGCCGCGTGCTCGCCGACTTGATCGTTCCGATGACGACGACGAATTCGCCCTCATGCAAGCCTTCGAGCTCGCTGTCATAGCTCAGATAGCGGGTCGGGTGGAAGGCCAGCAAATCGGCGACGGTGACGATCCCCCGGGCGTCACGCAGGTGCTTGGCGGCCGACGCGATAAGAGGACTAAGCGTGGAATCGAGCCGGGCCACGCGGCGCCACCTCCTCACCGTGGGTCTAAGGGCCACCCGAAAGACTGGTCATCGCAACGCTAACGGAGCCGGCCGACAGCCCTCGTCTGGGCGGATTTTTGCTCCGCGCGTGGCCCTCGGCTAACCTAATGAGGTTGCCTGTCGTGCGTGCTTCCAGCGCGCCGAGCACCCCGAACCACTCACAAGGAGATACCCCCATGGCTGCCAACTGCGATGTCTGCGGCAAGGGCCCTGGCTTCGGTCACTCCATCTCGCACTCCCACCGCCGCACCAAGCGTCGCTGGAACCCCAACATTCAGCGGGTGCGCGCGATGGTCGGCCCGGCCGGGAAGACCCCGAAGCGCGTCAACGTCTGCACCTCCTGCCTGAAGGCGGGCAAGGTCAACCGCTGACCCAGCACTGCCCACACTGACGGCGGCCGGAGCGAGTTTCGCTCCGGCCGCCGTCATGTGTGCCCATGCTCAGCGAGCCGGGTGGAAGTGATCCCAGCCCGCCTCCGCCAGCGGCCGCTCGTCGAGGAAGACCTGCGGGTTCGCGCCGTCCGGCACCGTCTCGACCCGCCCGAGGACCCGCCAGTATGCCGGCACGCTCGCCGCATTGGGAAAGGTCGCCACCAGGCTGTGCTCCTCCCCGCCATTGAGGACGCAGGCCCGCGCCTGGTCCCGCGGGAGATAGGTCTCCGCCCAGTTTAAATCGGGCGCCAAGGCCGAACCGTCGATACGCACCACCACCCCGCTGGCTCGGGCAAGTCGCGCCGCATCCCGCGAGAGCCCGTCCGAGACGTCCAGCATCGCGCTCGCCCCCGCCGCGGCGGCGATCGGGCCCTGCCCCAGCGGTGAACTCGGCCGCAGATGGTGCGCGACACCAGCCGCCGGAAGCTCACCACCCACAGGGCCCCCCGCAGACGCGCCCTCCAGCAAGGCCAAACCGACCCCCGAGCGGCCCAGCGGCCCGGTCACCGCGAGCACGTGCCCCGGCCGCGCCCCCGAGCGCAGCACCGGATCACCCGGCAACTCGCCGAAGGCGGCGATGGTCACCATCGCGACGCCCGCGGGCGCGGATGAGAGGTCCCCGCCGGCGACGTTCACGGCATACCTCCTGCACTGCTCCCCCAACCCGCGGGCGAAGCGCAGCACCCAGTCCACGGGAGTCTGCGGGTCTAGGACCAGGGTGCACAGGATCGACGTCGGCACCGCGCCCATCGCCGCGACATCGGCGAGATTGGCGATCAGCACCTTGGCGGCGACATCCTCGGGGCCCGACCAGTCATCGCGCCAGTCCCGCCCCCGCACCATCGTGTCGGTCGTCGCGACGATGGGCCCAGCAGCCTCCAGGATCGCCGCATCATCGCCAGGCCCGAGGCGGTCGCGGCGCGGGCCGGCGAGAAGGGGGAGCACCTCGGCGAGCAACTCCTCCTCGGTGAGATCGGCCACGACACCCCGGGGAGACGACGACACGTCGTGCAGGGTAGCGTTCAGGCGAGATCCCAGTTGGGATTGCACCCATCGCATCACTTCTGGTGCGCGCTCGACCCGCCCGAAGGGGGACCAACGTGGTTCAGGCCTACATCCTCATCCAGACCGAGGTCGGCAAGTCCGCCTCGGTGACGGAAGCCGTTTCCGGCATCTCCGGCGTCACGCTCGCCGAGGATGTGACCGGCCCCTATGACTGCATCGCGCGCGTCGAGGCCCCCACGGTCGACGACCTCGGCAAGCTGGTCATCGCCCGGATTCAGGAAGTTCCCGGCATCACCCGGACGCTGACCTGCACCGTCGTCCACGTCTGATCACGACCGCGGGCCTGCTGGCCCTCGGTGGCGGGCTCGTCGGTTGCTCGAGCGCCGTCGAAGTGACGACCCCGCAGGCCTCCGGCGCCTCGTCGGTATGCCGTGAGCTCGCCTGGCCCGCCGCGCTCGGTGATCTCGCGGCCCGCGCGACCGATCCCTCGGATCCGGCGGTTGCCGCGTGGGGCGACCCGCCGGTGATCGCCCGCTGCGGCCTCGCGCCCCTCGAGCCGACGACCCTGGAATGCCTTGCGGTCAATGGGGTCGACTGGGTGGTGCGCCCACTGGATGACGGCGCGGCCTTCGCGACCTATGGCACCGATCCGGCGATCGAGGTGCTGGTGCCGTCCGCATACGCCCCGGAACCGATGCTGCTGACCAACTTCACGACGGTCGCCAAGAGCCTGCCGCGCACTGAGCGCCGCTGCATCGGCTGAGCGCCGTCAGCGCAGCCCCATCGGGCGCTCCATCGCGAGCGCGATCAGTTCGTCGATGAGTTCCGGATAGCTCATCCCGCTGGCTTCCCACATCCGCGGATACATCGAACTCGGGGTGAAGCCCGGCATGGTGTTGATCTCGTTGATCAGCACATCCCCGGAGTGCGTATAGAAGCAGTCCACCCGCGCCAGCCCCTCGCACCCGAGCGCGAGAAAGGCTTGCGAGGCGAGTGCTTGAATGCGCTCCTGGATCTCGCCCGGCACTTCGGCGGGGCAATTCAACTCCACCGCATCGCCGTCGAGATACTTCGCCTCGAAGTCGTAGAACGCATGCCCATGGCCGGGCCGCACGACGATCTCACCGACCGAAGAGGTGCGCGGCAGAGCGCCGTCCCGCCCTTGCAGCACAGCGCATTCGATCTCGCGGCCATCGATGCCCGCCTCGACGACGACCTTCAGGTCATGCCGGCGCGCCTCCTCGATCGCGGCATCCAGGTCCTCCAGCGAATCGACCTTCGTGATGCCCATCGAGGAGCCCGCTCGAGCGGGCTTGACGAAGAGCGGCAGGCCAAGACTTGCGCAGGCATCCCGGGCCGTCGCCGGGTCGTGCCGCCACTGCGCGTCGGTGATCACCGTATGCGGACCGATCGGCAGCCCGGCGCCGGCGAAGACGACCTTCATGAAGTGCTTGTCCATCCCCGCCGCCGACGCGAGCACCCCCGACCCGACATACCTCAGATCGGCGAGCTCCAGCAGCCCCTGCACGGTGCCGTCCTCGCCATATGGCCCATGCAGCAGCGGGAAAACCACATCGACCTCGCCGAGCTCGCGCGGCACCTGCCCGGCGTCGAGGGTGCGCAGGCCGCGATCGCGGGTGCTCGTCGGCACGACGACCCCGGTCGCGGACTCGGGCACGGCAGGGGTATGCCCGCGCGTCAGCTCCAAGGCGCCCGGATCGTCTTCCAGCAGAACCCATTTGCCATCCGGCGCGATACCGATCGGCAGCACGTCGTAGCGCTCCCGGTCGATGGCCCGCATCACGCCAGCCGCCGTGGCGCAGGACACGGCGTGCTCGGAGGAGCGCCCCCCGAAGAGCAGGGCGACGCGCAGTTTGCTGGATTCAGGCGAGGTGCTCATTGCTCCCGAGGTTACCCGCGGGCGCGTGGACGAGGCCCGAACCACGCCCCACGGACGTCGTATTGTCGCGGGTATGCCGCACCCCACCTCCCTGCGCCCCGCAAGCACCGTCGTCGCCGCCGGTCGTCCGCCGCGCGGCCCGGGAGCGGGCGTGGTTGTCCCGCCGCACTTCACCTCGACCTATGAGGTTGGTGCGCCGGTTGTCTATGCGCGCCAAGGCAATCCGACGTGGACGGCCTTCGAGGAGATCATCGGCGAACTCGAGGGCGGCCGGGCGCTGGCCTTCGCGTCCGGCATGGCGGCGGCCGATGCTGTGCTCTCCCTGGTGCCCCATGGCGCGGTGGTCGTCGCGGCCTCCGGGGTCTACAACGGCGTCGACGCAGTGCTGCGCGAGGGTGAGACGAGCGGGCGCTGGAGCGTCCGGTGGGCCGATATCACCGATCCCGACGCGGTCGGCTTTGCAGTCGATGGGGCGGACCTGCTGTGGCTGGAGTCCCCGACCAATCCGCTGCTCGATGTCGCGGATCTCGGCGCGGCGTGTGCCGCTGCTCGGGCGGCTGGTGCGGTCAGCGTCGTCGACAACACCTTCGCCACCCCTTTGTTGCAGCAGCCGCTCTCGCTCGGGGCGGACATCGTCATGCACTCGGCGACGAAATACCTCTCGGGCCATTCCGATCTGCTGATGGGCGTCCTCGTGGTGGGAGCCGCCGATGAGGATCGGTATGCCGCTCTGCATCGCCGCCGGACCCTGGGGGGCGGCATCCCCGGACCCATGGAGGTCTTTCTCGCAACCCGCGGAATCCGCACTCTCGCAGTCCGTTTCGAGCGTGCCTGCGCCACCGCGGGAGAACTCGTCGCGCGTCTGCGCGCCGACGCGCGCGTCGAGAAGGTCCGCTATCCCGGCTTCGGGGCGATGGTCTCGATCGAGATCCGCGGTGGGGCCGGCGCCGCGGATGCCGTATGCCGTGCGGCCCACCTGATCAGCCACTCCACCTCGCTCGGCGGCGTGGAGTCGCAGTGGGAGCGCCGCCGGGCGATCCCCCTCGAGCCGGCGACGACGCCGGACAATCTGGTGCGTCTAAGTGTCGGCATCGAGGATGTCGAGGACCTCTGGGCCGATATCGACCAGGCGCTTGCCGCCGCCGGCGTGTGAGCTATCAGGAGGCTTTCGGCAGGTCTTTCGGGTGGCCGAACTCGCTCTGCCCGTGGTGGGCCGGGTCGTAGCGTTCGACCGGCGCGACCTCGCCGCGGATGGTCTCCAATTGGGACGTCAGCGCCGCCATGATCCGCCGCGTTGCCTCGGCGACGGCGGCCCGCTGGTCGGGCACGTCATACAGATCCGTCAGGTCCACCGGCGCTCCCGCCGTGATGCGCATTGTCTTGCGCGGCAAGAGCTTCGGCAGCTTCGCATAGGGCGCGAGCAACTCCTGGGGCCCCCACATGGCCACGGGGATGACGGGGCTGCGGGTCTCCAGCGCGATCCGCGCGGCTCCCGTCTTGCCGCGCATCGGCCAGATGTCGGGGTCACGCGTGAGAGAACCCTCGGGGTAGACACCGACTGGCCGTCCGGCGCGCACCGCCGCCACCGCCGCGCGATAGGCATCGGAGGCCTGGGACGTGCCGCGATAAACAGGGATCTGCTGGGCCTTGGTCACGATCCAGCCGATCACCGGGACGCGGAAGACGCTCTCCTTGCCGAGGAAGAAGATCGGTCGCCCACTGTCATACATGAAGTGCCCGAAGGTCAGCGGGTCGATATGCGAGAGGTGATTGGGGACGGCGACGAAGCCGCCGGTCGCCGGAATGTTCTCCATCCCACGCCAGTCCTGCTTGGTCAGCAGCCGCAGCAGCGGCCGGACCACTGACACGACGAATCGATACGCCAGGGGCAGGGATCGCTGGTCTGCGGTGCGCATACATCGCCTCGTCGGTGGGGGGGTCGGTCGGGTGCAGCCTACGGCCGGCGTGACACGATCGGGGGCATGTCTGATGCGGCGCGCGGGTGGCGCGTGGTCGTCCCGGTCAAGGGCGCGCCCTTAGGCAAGTCCCGGCTCGCGGTCGCGTCGCGGGACCGGTTGGCCCGCGCCTTCGCGCTGGACAGCATCGACGCCGTCCTTGAGGCGATCGGCCCGGCCGGTCTCGTTGTGGTGACCGGCGATGAACAGGTAGGCCCATATGCCGAGGCGGCCGGCGCCCTCGTCCTCCCCGACCCGGGGACTGGCCTGAACGATGCGATTCGCGCTGGCCTCGCGGCGGATTCGCCGCCGCCGATGCGGGCGGCCCTGCTCGGCGATCTGCCGGCCCTCACCGCGGCGGATCTCCTCTCCGCTTTGGAGGTATGCGGTGGCCTCCCCCGCGCTGTCGTTCCGGACCACCAGGGTTTCGGGACAGTCCTGCTGACCGCGGTGGGCGCCGATCTCGCGCCGTCTTTCGGCGACGGCTCGGCGGCACGACACGAAGCGGCCGGGCATACCCGGCTCGATCTCGACCTGCCGCGACTGCGCACCGATGTCGACGTGCGCGACGACCTGGCGACGGTCCTCGCGCTGGGGTGCGGACGGCATACGGCGGCCGTGCTCGCCGACGCGACGGCGCTACTGTGAAGCCCATGCAGGGCAGCATCTTTCGCTATGTCGAGACGGACGCCTCCGGGGAGGTGATCCTTGACGACGGCCGGGTGTTGCCGTTCACCGCTGACGCACTCGTGGGCAGCGGGTTGCTTGGGCTGCGGATCGGCCAGCGGGTCAGCCTGGCGCTCGGCGATGGGGAGCCCGCCAGCGTCGAGCGGCTGTGGATCGTCGGGATCGGCGAGGGCCAGGCCATCCACTGATTCCCAGAACGACTGGGAGAGCGCATGATTCAGGCCCGACGCGCGAGCTGCGCGACGGGCCTGAATCGATGAGCGGGGACTACTTCGCGGACTTGCGGGCCGTCGACTTCTTGGCGGTCGCGGCCTTGGTCGTGCTGGACTTCTTGGCGGCCGACTTCGCTGGCGCAGCCTTGGTCGTGGCGGCCTTCGCGGTCTTGCTGGCGGCCTTGGCCGGCGCCGACTTCGCGGCTTCCTTGGTGGTCGCGGCCTTGGTCGTCGCCTTCTTGGCGGCCGACTTCGCCGGCGCTGCCTTGGCGGTCTTCTTGGCCGCCGGCGCCGCGGCAGCGGTCGCGGCAGCGCTATTGGCGCGTGCCAGCGGAGCGCCCTTGGGCATCGACTTCGGGGCAGCGACATAGCCCTTGAACTTCGCGCTCGCAGTGAACCGCGGGACGGCCGTCTTGCGGATGCGGACCGTTTCGCCGGTGCGTGGGTTGCGGCCGGTGCGCGCGGCGCGGGCGGCCTTCTCGAAGGTGCCGAAGCCGGTCAGCGCGACCTTGCCACCCTTGGACACCTCGGTGACGATCGCCTCGAGGATGGTTTCGACGGCCTCCGTGGCAGCCTTGCGACTACCCAGCTTGCTTTCGATCGCCGCAACGAGATCTGCCTTGTTCACGTGGGAACCTTCTTCATCATGTCGATGCCGGAGGGGCCGGCGACCCTGCGAACCGGCAACTACGACAACCCGGTTCGCTCTCGACGGTAGGACCCCGAACCCCGTTAGTCCAGAAAGATGACGCGATGAGTTTCGCCGTGTCGCAACGACTTCGAGCGTTTTGCTCGCTTAGGCGTTGATGACCAGGGGCTTGAAAGTCGGCCGATTCTGTTCGTACTCAGTGATATTCGCTTCGTGACGCATTGTCAGACCGATGTCGTCGAGGCCCTCGAGCAGCCGCCAACGCGTGTATTCGTCAACCTCAAAAGGCGCGACGATCTCCCCAGCGGTGATCGTCCGCGAGCCCAGATCGACGGTGATCTCGGCACCCGGGCTGTTCTCGAGGTACTTCCAGATCAGCTCGATGTCGTCCTGCGATGCCACCGCGGTGAGCAATCCTTGTTTGCCGGAGTTGCCCCGGAAGATGTCGGCGAAGCGGCTCGAAATCACCACGCGGAAGCCATAATTCATCAGCGCCCACACCGCGTGCTCGCGCGACGAGCCGGTGCCGAAATCCGGACCGGCCACGAGGACCGAACCCTCGGCATATGGCCCCTGATTGAGGATGAAGCTCTCGTCCTTGCGCCAGGCCGCGAAGAGGCCGTCCTCGAAGCCCGTGCGCGTGACGCGCTTGAGGTATTCGGCGGGGATGATCTGGTCGGTGTCGACATTGCTGCGGCGCAGCGGAACCCCGATGCCGGTGTGGGAAGTGAAGGCCTGCATGGTTGTTGCCTTTCGTCAGTCCAGGTCGGCGGGCGAGGAGAGGGTGCCGCGGATGGCCGTCGCGGCCGCCACGAGCGGGCTGACCAAGTGGGTGCGTCCGCCCTTGCCCTGCCGGCCTTCGAAATTGCGATTGGAGGTCGAGGCCGAGCGCTCACCGGGAGCCAACTGATCGGGATTCATGCCGAGGCACATCGAGCAGCCGGGCAGTCGCCATTCGGCGCCCGCGGCGCGGAAAACCTCGTCCAGACCTTCGGATTCGGCCTGCAGCCGCACCCGGGCCGAGCCGGGGACGACGAGCATACGCACGCTGTCGGCAACCTTGCGGCCCTTGACGATCGCGGCCGCCGCGCGCAGGTCCTCGATGCGACCATTGGTGCACGAGCCGACGAAGACGGTGTCAACGGCGATCTCTCGCAACGGAGTTCCTGCGGTGAGGCCCATGTATGCCAGTGCCGCCTCCGCCGCGCGCGCCTCGTTCTCGTCGGGAATCAGCGCCGGGTCCGGGACGCTCGCGTTCAGCGGCGCGCCCTGGCCGGGATTAGTGCCCCAGGTGACGAACGGGGTCAGGCTGTTGGCGTCGATCTCGACAACCTCATCGAAGGTGGCGTCATCGTCGGTGCGCAAGGTCGACCAATAGGCGACAGCGGCATCCCAGTCCGCGCCGGTGGGCGCATGGTCGCGGCCCTGGAGGTAGTCGAAGGTGATCTGGTCCGGCGCGATCAGACCAGCACGCGCGCCCGCCTCGATCGACATATTGCAGACCGTCATTCGGGCTTCCATGGAGAGTTCTTCGATGGCCGCGCCGCGGTATTCCAAGACATAACCCTGGCCACCACCGGTCCCGATCTTGGCGATGACCGCGAGGATGATGTCCTTGGCGGTGACGCCCTCGGCGAGATGCCCCTCGACATTGATCGCCATCGTCTTGAAGGGCTTCAGCGGCAAGGTCTGGGTGGCGAGCACGTGCTCGACCTCGCTGGTGCCGATGCCGAAGGCGAGCGCCCCGAAGGCCCCGTGGGTGGAGGTATGGCTGTCCCCGCAGACGATCGTCATACCCGGCTGCGTCAGGCCCAATTGCGGGCCGACGACGTGCACGATTCCTTGCTCGGCGTCACCCATCGGATAGATCGTCACGCCGAACTCTGCGCAATTGGTGCGCAGCGTTTCGACCTGCGTCAGGCTGACCGGATCGGTGATCGGTCCGGGCGTCGTCGGGACGTTGTGGTCCTCCGTCGCAAGGGTCAGGTCGGGGCGACGCACCGGCCGGCCGGCGAGGCGCAGGCCGTCGAAGGCCTGCGGCGAGGTGACCTCGTGAATCAGGTGCAGGTCGATGTAGAGGATGTCCGGCTCGCCCTCGACGCTGCGCACCACATGGTCCGCCCAGATCTTCTCCGCGACTGTCCGGCCCATGCCGCCTGCCCTTCTTTCCCTCACGCCGCCCCGGCACTCGGGACGGCTTAACGCACTTCCTGGAGAGGTTTCCACGCGTAACCGGCCCTGGAACTTGCGTCTCAGGCAATGAGACGGCAATATCAAGACATGGACAACTCGAGTGGGGTCGGCGTTCTGGACAAGGCCGCCATCGTCTTGGGGGCCTTGGAGTCCGGCCCCGCCACCTTGGCACAGCTCGTGACGGCGACCGGACTGGCGCGCCCGACGGCTCATCGCCTCGCAGTGGCCCTGGAACACCATCGCCTCGTCTCGCGCGACCTGCAGGGCCGCTTCGTTCTCGGCCCCCGCCTCGGGGAGCTCGCCGCCTCGGCCGGTGAGGACCGACTCCTGGCGGCGGCCGGCCCGGTCCTCGGCGCCTTGCGCGATCACACCAATGAGTCCGCGCAGCTCTTCCGGCGCCAGGGCGACCACCGCGTCTGCGTCTCTGCGGCCGAGCGCCCCGTGGGCCTGCGCGACTCCATACCCGTCGGCGCGACCTTGTCGATGCTCGCCGGCTCCGCGGCCCAGGTGCTGCTCGCCTGGGAGGAACCCGACCGGCTGCACCGCGGCCTGCATGGCGCGGCCTTCAACGCCACCACACTGTCCGGCGTCCGCCGGCGCGGCTGGGCCCAGAGCGTCGGCGAACGCGAGCCCGGCGTCGCGTCGGTCTCCGCCCCGGTCCGCTCCCCCTCCGGCCGCGTCATCGCCGCGGTGTCCATCTCCGGCCCCATCGAGCGGCTCTCGCGCCAACCGGGGCGCCTGCACGCCGCGACCGTCATCGCCGGGGCGAACAAGCTGACCGAGGTGCTGGCCCGCCACGCGGCCGCCCAAGACGCCGCCGCCCGCGCCCAGGCCCACTGAGAGCCGCATCGACACCCGATCCACGCGTCGACACCCGATCCGCGCAATGACACCCGGTGCACAGCGTGTCAATGCGCGGATTGCGTGCTGCGATCGGCCCCAGAGCATGCGAAAGGCCCCCTGCGTGAAGCAGGGGGCCTTTCATTTACGTAGCCCCGACGGGGTTCGAACCCGCGCTACCGCCTTGAGAGGGCGGCGTGCTAGACCGCTACACAACGGGGCCGTGGAAGCAGTAACGATACTGGAGAAGTATCGCGACTACCGAATCCTGCAGCCGAGGCGGCTGCGGGAGCTGGGGTACCAGGACTCGAACCTAGAATGAGTGAACCAGAATCACTAGTGTTGCCAATTACACCATACCCCAAGGGGTATCCCCGCCCCTTCGTGCCAAGGCACGCGCGGGCGGTGAACCGAGGAACAATGCTACCGGCTCCCCTCGCCCGCCCAAAATCGGTTAGTCCGGCCGCGACGGCTCACGCCAGCAAATCGGCAGGGCGGAAGCCCACCACCAGTGGTGCCGTGACGGTGAACTCCTCGTCCCCGAGGGCGCGCACCGGGTCCGCATACTCACCGTCGACCAAGCGCCATGCCGTCACACTCGGCGCCTCCGGGTCGATCACCCAGTAGTGCTCGCAGCCGGCGGTCTCGTATGCCGCCCGCTTGGTTAGCAGGTCGAAACGACGGGTGCTGGACGAGAGAATCTCGATGGCCAGCAGCGGCGCGCACGGCAGATCCTTGTCCGTGAAGCGTGCCCGCTCGGCGAGCAGGAGGTCTGGCTGAAGGATCGTGGCGCCGTCCAGGGCGACATCCACCGGGGCCGCCAACAGATCGAGTCCGGCGGGCACGGCGGGGAGCAAGAGGGCGATCAGGCGCATTTGCACACGCTGATGCCTCGGCGATGGGGCGGGGGTCACGATCAGGGACCCGTCCAACAACTCGTGTCGGTGCCCATCATCGGGCAACCGATCGAGATCCGCGCGCGTGAACGCCCGGCCGGCCGACATGATCGTCACAGCACTCATCGTCCCTCACTCTCGCCGTGGCCGCCATGCCCTAAAGTCTGGTGGCCTTCCGAAGTGTGTCGACTTCGTTATCCACAGGACGGGTCGGCTTATTACAGACTCTCGCGGAGCGCGTGGAGGCGGGCCAGGGTCGAGGTCTTGCCGAGGATTTCCATCGACTCAAAGAGCGGCGGCGAGATGCGGGCGCCGGAGACGGCGACGCGCAGGGGGCCGAAGGCGAAGCGAGCCTTCTTTCCCAGACCGTCGACGAGGGTGGTGCGCAGCGTCTCCTCGAGCCGAGTGGCATTCCAATCGGTCCCGCCGACCAGCGAGGCGAGGTGGTCGTCAATATCGGACAGCGCCTCGATAGCCGCGTCCAGCACCTGCGCCGCATCCTCGCCGAGCGAGGCGCGCGCGTCGTCCTCGATGAGCAACTGGTCGTCGGCGACGAAGAAGGGCAGCGCCAACGGAACGGCCTCCTTCAGCAGCGCGATCCGCGTTTGGATCAGCGCCGCGACATCCTTCAGCCGGCCGAGTTCGCCGAGGCTGGGGGCGCCGGACAGCACGCCCTCGCGCTCGAGATAGGGCAATAGCCGGGAGGTGAAATCGTTCAGCTCCAGGTCGCGGATGTAGACGCCATTGAGCCACTCGAGCTTTTTCAGATCGAAGATCGGACCGACCGGATTGATCTTCGACCAAGCGAACTCCCGCGAGAAGTCGGCGAAGGTGAACTTCTCGACGTCATTGCCCTCCGCGTCCTGAGCCGGCGGATAGGCAAGCAGCGCAAGGAAATTCACGAGCGCCTCGGGAAGGTAGCCCTCCTCGACGAACCACGTCAGCCGGGCCGCGGGATTCTTGCGCTTGGAGATCTTGGACTTGTCCGCATTGCGCAGCAGCGGCATATGCGCGAACTTCGGCGCGTCCACGCCCAGCCACTTGTAGAGCAACAGGTGCTTGGGCGTTGAAGAGATCCACTCCTCACCGCGCACGACATGCGTCACCTGCATCTCGTGGTCGTCGACGACGACGGCCAGGTGGTATGTCGGGAAGCCGTCGGCCTTGAGGATCACCTGATCGTCGGGTCGCGGCGCGCTGACTCGGCCGCGGATGAGGTCGTCGAAGTCCAGATCGACGTCATCCGGGATGAACATGCGCACGACTGGGTTCTCGCTGAACCCCGGCAGTTCGCGGCGCTCCTTCTCACTCTTGCCATGGCAGAGCCGGTCATAGCCGGTCGGCAACTTGTTCTTCTGCTGCTCCTCCCGCATCGCCGTCAGGCGCTCGGGGCTGCACCAGCAGTGATAGGCATGCCCGGACTTCAGCAGCTTCTTGACATAGGGCGCATAGGTCTCGAGGCGCTCGGACTGCCGATATGGCCCGACCGGTCCGCCGATGTCGGGCCCTTCATCCCAGTTCAGGCCCAGCCAGTGCAGGGTGTCGAAGACCTGCTTCTCGCTGTCGGCGCGGAACCGAGCCCGGTCGGTGTCCTCGATCCGCAGCAGGAACTGGCCGCCCTGCTGCCGCGCGAAGGCCAGATTGAAGAGCGACATATATGCCGTGCCGACGTGGGGATCGCCCGTCGGCGACGGGGCCACACGCAGGCGCACCGGACCGAGTTTGTGCTTGCTCATAGTGACCCGATTCTAGGTCGGCGCTTAGCGGCGCACGAACGGATTGGCGAGCGTTCCAATGCCCTCGATCTCCACCTCAACCCGGCTGCCATGATCCACCGGCCCAACACCGGCGGGCGTGCCGGTCAAGATGACATCGCCGGGCAGCAGGGTGAAGGCCGCCGACAAGAATTCGATCAGCGTCGGCACATCGAAGACCAGATCGGCGGTGGAGGCCTCCTGAACGACCGCACCATCGCGGCGCGTCACCAGCTGCAGGTCGGAGGGATCGAGATCCGTGGCGATCGCGGGGCCGAGCGGGGTGAAGGTGTCCATGCCCTTGGCCCGAGCCCACTGGCCGTCGCCGCGTTGCAGATCGCGGGCCGAGACGTCATTGGCGCAGGTGAACCCGAAGACCACCTCGCGCCACCGGGACTTCGGGACGTCCTTGGCGATGCGGCCGATGACGACCGCCAACTCGCCTTCGTAGTGCACCTCCTGCGTGAACGAGGGCAGGACCACCGGGTCGTCGGGACCGATGACAGAGGTGTTCGGGATGAGGAAGGCCAGCGGTGACGTCGGGACGTCATTGCCCATCTCCTTGGCGTGGTCGGCATAGTTGCGCCCGATCCCGATGACCTTGCTGCGCGGGATCACCGGAGCGAGCAGGCGCACGTCCTCGATCGGGAGGCGCCGCCCCGTGAACTGAACCCCGTGATAGATGGGGTCGCCGACAATCTCGGCCACGACCCGCCCGTTGTCTTCCAACACGCCATATGCCGGGTCCTCCCCGGCGCTGAACCGCACGATCCGCATGAGTCCAGACTCTATGTGCGCGCCGATTACGGTGGATGGGTGGACGCAATTCGGATGTCGCGCGCGGAGTGGCAGGAACGTGAGTCCGCACATGCCGCTCGCGCCGACCGACTGACGGCCGCACATCTGGCACGGCACGGGGCGAAGCATCCGGTGGAGGATTTCCTCTTCCGCTACTACAACTTCCCGCCGGGCAAGTTGCGCCGGTGGAACCCCGGGCCGGGGGTGGTCCTGGACGACGCTGGACGTATGCCGCGTGCCACCTGGTCTGGCTACCTCACCCTCGCCGACGGCGGGGTCACGCTCGACCATGCTGCGGTCGCGACGAAGCGCGCGACGACGATCACCTTCGTCCGCTCGCTCCTGTCGGCCACGATGTCGCGGCCAGCCTTCACCGGGTGTTTCGGGCTGCACGAGTGGGCGATGGTCTATCGCTTGGCGCCGGGCGAGGTGCGCCACGAGGACTATCCGCTGCGCCTCTCCCCCACCGAGACCGATCGCGTCGTGGAGTCCCATCAGTTGCGGTGCAGCCACTTCGACGCCTACCGCTTCTTCACCCCGGATGCCGTGCCGCGCAATGCAACTGCGCCGACACGAGAAGGCCAGGTGGCCCAGGAGCAGCCGGGCTGCCTGCACGCGGGCATGGATGTCTACAAGTGGGCGCACAAGCTCACGCCCCTAGTCCCCGGGGACGTGCTCCTCGACGCCTTCGAGTTGGCCCGCGACATCCGCGTCCTCGACATGCAGGCGTCGCCATACGACTTGGTCGACCTCGGCTACGCTCCCATCCGGATCGAGACCCCCGAGGGCAAGAGCGAGTATGCCGCCGCGCAGCGCGCCTTCTCCGTGCGCTCCAACGACCTGCGCCGCCGCCTCCTCGCCGCCCTCGACGCGGTAGCGATCGACTAGTTCCCGTCGGCGGGATCGTCTCGATGGCGAAGTGCGTCGCGGCGCTCGGCCGCGGTCGCACGGCGCTTGACTTCGCGGCGCGCTAACGCCATGCCCACGACGATGGGGAACACGAGCTTGGCGTGGTCGATCAGCCACACCAGCCAGTCCGGCAGCGCCCAAGCAGGCCACGGAATCGAGGGAAGGTGCAGGTCAGGCCACGGAATGTCGGGAAGCGGGATGCTCGGCAGATCGATGTCCGGCAAAGGCAGCGAGAAATCAAAGAACCCCACGAGGCGAGCGAAAAGCCAGGCCACCACGAGAGGACCCACGACCTTCGCGACTCCCGCGGCGACGTGCCGCGCGGCATACAGGCGGGGCCGGGCAGCCATCCGCTCCTCCCGGAGGGCGAGCGGGGAACCGGGCTCCGGTTCCAGATCGACACCCCCGACGCCGAGATGGGCTGCGCCGTGGGCTTCCGGACCCTCGAACCAGATGGCCCGACGCGGCGCCGATAGGGCACTGTGGAGCACCCGCATCGCCCCAAAAGCCTTGTCCGCGGGGACGGTTGGCACCAAAACGAGCTTGTCCTCCCCCGACGCCTTGCACGCGACCTCGATGCCGTCGACACACCAGACGACCAGCCGCTTGGCCCACCCGGCTTCCTGAGATGTCACCACATGTTGCTGGTCGCCAACCTGCAGCGTCCAGACTTGGATCGGCTTGTCCCCCAACGGTGCCCGCTCCCCTGCCGTTGCCGTCATGGAAGCAGTTCACCGCGACCGTGGGCCGATGCGCATCGGCCCACGGTCTCGGAGCGGATCGACCAAAGTCGATCGTCGGGTTCAGTCGCCCTTAACGTTGACCAGCTGACGGAGCGTATGCCGGATCTCCACCAAGTCCGCGGCGTCCGCCATCACCTGGTCGATGTCCTTGTAGGCCGCCGGGATCTCGTCGATGAAGGCGGCGGTATCCCGGAACTCAATGCCGGCCATCGCCTCCCGCAACTGCTCCTGGGTGAAGGTCCGCCGCGCCGCGGACCGCGAGTGCACTCGGCCAGCACCATGTGGCGCCGAGTTCAGCGCGAGCGGATTGCCCAGTCCCGCAACGACATACGACGCCGTCCCCATGGATCCGGGTATCAGCCCGGCCTCACCGACCCGAGCCGAGATGGCGCCCTTCCGGGAGAGCCAGACCTGCTTGCCGAAGTGCTTCTCCTGCTCGGTGTAGTTGTGGTGGCAGTTGATTTCCTCCAGCCGCTCCACCTGCGTACCGACCCAGTCCTGAACGCACGCGTGCAGCCGGTCCATCATCTCCTCCCGGTTCAGCAGCGCGTAGGTCTGCGCCCACCGCATCTGCCGGATGTAGGCCCAGAACTCGTCCGTGCCCTCCACCAGGTAGGCAAGATCCCTGTCCGGCAACGGAATCCACCACTGCTGGCACAGCTTCTGTGCGACGCCGATGTGGTGCTGAGCGATCTTGTTGCCGACGCCCCGCGACCCGCTGTGCAGGAAGAGCCAGACCCTGCCGGTCTCGTCCCGGGTGATCTCGATGAAGTGGTTGCCCGAGCCGAGGGTGCCCAGTTGCAGATCCCAGGCCCCGAGGTATGCCGCGGGGTCGAACCCCGCGTCGTCCGCGAGGGTCCGCAGCTGGTCCAGCCGGGCGATCGTGTGCTCGCGGCTGATCCGCTGGTTGCGCGCGCCGGCCGACAGCGGGATCGCGTTCTCGATGGCGACCCGGACGCTAGCCCGATCGGTAGGCAGGTCGGACTCGTGCAGGCCGGTGCGGACGGCGATCATGCCGCAACCGATGTCGACGCCGACGGCGGCCGGCATGATCGCGCCGAGCGTTGGAATGACCGACCCGACGGTTGCGCCCTTGCCCAGGTGGGCGTCGGGCATCAGCGCGAGATGCGGGTGAATGAAGGGCATCGTCGACGCGGTCTTGGCCTGCGCGGCCGTGGCGTCGTCGAGGATGCTCGCCCAGTTGAACAACCTGGGAGCGAGCTTCTGCATTGGCGTGAACTCTCTCGTGCGCACCCGTGAGCGGGTGACCCGGCGGGCGCCGAGCCTGGTCACGATAGCGGCGAATGGCGCTGCCCTGCCTGGCATTTTCCGCCGTGCAAGAGCAGTCGACGCGCTAGCGCGGGGCGACGCCCGCCCGGATCAGGCCATAGGTCACCGACTCCAAGAGGGCATCCCAGCTCGCCTCGAGGATGTTGGCGGCCACACCGATCGTCGACCAGGTCGTCGAGCCGTCGGAGGTCTCGATCAGGACGCGGGTGATGGCGTCGGTGCCGTGCTCGGTGTCGAGGATGCGCACCTTGTAGTCGACCAATTCCAGGTCGGCGAGTTCGGGATAGGCCGACGCGAGCGCCTGCCGCAGGGCGTGGTCGAGCGCATTGACCGGGCCATTGCCCTCGCCGGTCTGCACGACCCGCTTGCCCGCCGCGCTCACCTTCACCGTCGCCTCCGACAGCGCGTCCTGCTCGCCGCGGCTGTCGGTGATGACCCGCCACGACTCGACGTCGAAGAAGTCGGGCAGCTTGCCGTCGAGCTCCCGGCGCAGCAGCAACTCGAAGCTCGCGTCGGCCGCGTCGAAGGTGTAGCCACGCAGTTCCAAGTCCTTGACGGTCGCGAGCACCCGCGCCACCTTGGCCTTGTCCTCCGCCGAGCCGGAGTCCAGATCGAAGCCCAACTCGCGGCTCTTCAGCTCGATCGAGGCGCGACCAGCCATGTCCGACACCAGCATCCGCATGTCATTGCCGACGGCCTTGGGGTCGGTGTGCTGGTAGAGATCGGGGTCGACCTTGATCGCGCTGGCGTGCAGGCCGGCCTTGTGCGCGAAGGCGCTGGAGCCGGTGTAGGGCTGACGACTGTAGGGCGCGACATTGGTGATCTCGCTGATCGCATGTGAGATCCGGGTCGCCTCGGCGAGGCGGTGCGGCTCGATGAGGTCGCGCTCCTGCTTGATCTGCAGGTTGGCGACGATGGTGACGAGATTGGCGTTGCCGGTGCGCTCGCCATACCCATTGATCGTCCCCTGCACGTGCGTGGCGCCCGCGTCGATGGCGGCCATCGAGTTGGCGACGGCGCAGCCGGTGTCGTTGTGGCAGTGGATGCCGATCCGCGCGCCGGTCGCGCCGACGACATCGCCGACCATGTCCGCGATCTCGTTGGGCAGCATTCCGCCATTGGTGTCGCATAGGGCGACCACCTCGGCGCCGGACTCGGCCGCGGCGCGCACCGCTTCCAGGGCGTATGCCCGATCGGTCCGGTAGCCGTCGAAGAAGTGCTCCGCGTCCACGAAGACGCGGCGGCCTTCGCCGCGAAGGAAGGTCACCGTGTCGCGGATCATCTCGAGGTTCTCCGCGAGGGTCGTCCGCAGCGCCCGCTCCACGTGCCCGCCATGACTCTTGGCCACCAGCGTCACGACAGATGCCCCAGAGTCGAGCAGGGCCCGCACCAACGGGTCCGAATCGGCCCGGCCACCCGCCCGACGCGTCGCGCCAAAGGCAGCCAGCGTCGCATTGCGCAACGTCAGCTCACTTTGCGCGCGGCGGAAGAACTCCGTGTCCTTGGGGTTGGCCCCTGGCCACCCGCCCTCAATGAAGCCGACCCCCAGCTCGTCAAGGTGCAGGGCAATCGCGAGCTTGTCCGTCACCGAGAGGTTGAGCCCCTCTTGCTGCGCGCCATCGCGCAACGTGGTGTCGTAGACGTGCAGGTCGCTCATGTGCTTCACCTTGTCTGAACGTGGTCGGTCAATCGGCCTGGCGGGCAACAAAAAACCCCCCAGGGCTGGGAGGTCGGCGCAACGAGAGGTCTCGTTGCGCTAGTGGATAATCATGCTCGCGAGGGTCACACGCTCACTCTACACATCCCCCCGCGCCAGCCAAGGCCGTCCGTATGCCGACCACTCCCGCATCCACCGCAAGCCCGCGCCCGCCCAGCGTGAGCCGGGCGGGCGCATGGCTCAGGCGAGTTGGGTCAGCCAGCCGTGGGTGTCCTCGACCCGGCCATACTGAATGTCGAGCAGGCGGCTGCGGATCGCATTGGTGATCTCGCCGCCCGCGGCACCGGCGGTCGAGGGCGTGCTGCCGCCCTCCCAGCGCAGCTCCCCGACCGGCGTGACCACCGCCGCGGTGCCGCAGGCGAAGATCTCGACAATCTCGCCGGACGCAACGCCGTCCTTCCACTGCTCGATCTCGATCCGCTGCTCCTGGGGGTCGAGGCCGAGTTCCTTGCCGAGATCGAGGATCGAGCTGCGGGTGACGCCCTCAAGGATCGAGCCCGTCAGTTCAGGGGTGAGCAGGCGGTTGTCCTTGGTGACAAAGAAGAGGTTCATGCCGCCCAGTTCCTCGATGAAGGTCTGGGTCGCAGCGTCGAGGAAGACGGCCTGGTCGCAGCCGTGCTCGATCCCCTCCAACTGCCCGGCGAGCGAGGAGGCGTAGTTGCCACCGCACTTCGCGGCCCCCGTGCCGCCGGCACCCGCGCGGGCATAGTGCTGGGAGATCCACAAGGTCACCGGCTTCAAGCCGCCGGAGAAGTAGGCGCCGGCCGGGGAGGCGATGACCGAGAAGGTCACCTCGTTGGCGGGCCGCACGCCAAGGAAAGCCTCGCTGGCATACATGAAGGGTCGTAGGTAGAGGCTCTTTTCGCTGCCGTCCGGCGCCTCCGGCACCCAGGCCTGGTCGGCCGCGACGAGGGCACGCAGTGAAGCGATGAAGTCCTCTTCCGGCAGCACGGGTAGCGCGAGCCGGGCGGCGCTGCGCGCCATCCGCTGGGCGTTGGCCTCGGGCCGGAAGGACCAGATCGAGCCGTCGGCATGGCGATAGGCCTTTAGGCCCTCGAAGATCTCCTGGGCATAGTGCAGCACCGCCGCGCTCGGCATCAGGCTGATCGGCCCGTATGCCGTGACCCGCCCGTCATGCCAGCCCGCGTCCTTGGTCCACGTCGCGACCGCCATGTGGTCGGTGAAGTGCTTGCCGAAGCCCGGGTTCTCCAAGATCGCGGCGCGGTCGGCCTCGCTGCGGGGGGAGGGGTTGGCGGTGAGTTCGAACGAGAGCGCCATCGCGGGTGCGCCTGCCTTCCTTGGCCGTTGCCGGGAGTCGGGGTATTGCCGACCGGGTCTGCTGCCCAGGGTAGTCACGCCTCCGCGCCAGCCCCGCATCGCGGGTCAGTGCACGAGCGGGCGCAGCGCCTCGGCGGCCATCGTCACGACGCCGGGGAGGTGCCCATTGCCGATCATGTTGAGCACGATGCCGGGGATTCCCGCGTCGATGACGCGCGCCTTGATGTCGGCAGCGACCTCCTCGGGGGTGCCGACGAACTGGCGGCGGTAACCGCGGCCCGAGTCGTCGCGTCGAGGGTGTCGAGGTCGACGCCGGACTTGAGCATCAACGCGCGCTGGAGAGCTCGCGCGGCGTCGCCGTCCTCGTCCATCAGCACGAACGCGAGGAAGGAGGTTTCCAGACTCGCGAGGTCCCGGTCGTTCTCCGCGCACCGTGCAGCCAACGCCTCGAGCTTGGCCAGGATGAGCGCCGGGTCGCAGATGATGTTGAGGTGGTCGGCATACTTCGCGGCCAGGCGGAAGGTCTTCTTCTCGCCTGAGCCACCGAGCATGATCGGCATGTCGTCGCGCACCCGCGGCTCGTTCATCCCGGTGACGGCCCGATAGTGCTTGCCGGAGAGCGTCGGACGCTCGCCGTGCAGCATCGGGGCGATGATCTGCAGGGCCTCGTCGAGCTTCTCGAAGCGGTCGGCGAAGGTGCCGCAGTCGAAGCCGGCCGCCTCGGCTTCGCGGGCTTGCTGCTGGACGATCGGGAAGATCGCGCGCGGGTCCCCACCGGGATAGCTGAAGTTGGGGATCTAGTAGCCGAGTCGGATGCTCATGAGTCCATTCTTTCGCGGGCAGCCGTGACGAGCGCGTCGAACAGCCGGCCGTCCGTGCCGGCCTCGGGATGCCACTGCACGGCCAGCCGAAAGCGGGCTTCCGGATTCTCCATCGCCTCCGGGGTCCCGTCGGCGTGCCAGGCGCTGATGCGGTATGCCGTGTGGTCCAGCGAATCCGCATCCACACCTTGGTGGTGGTAGGTCGGGACGTCCAGATCGGCCTCGCCGAGGAGACTGGCCAGGGTGGTGCCGGGGACCACGGAGACGGGGTGGGCGGCATACGTCCCGGGCGTCGGGAGGTGGGCGTCGTGACCGACCCGGTCGGGGAGGTGCTGCTCGATCGCTCCGCCCGCGGCGACGGCGAGGACCTGCATCCCCCTGCAGATGCCGAGGGTCGGCAGGTCCAGATCGTCCGCCGCGTCGGCGAGCGCGATCTCCCAGGCATCCCGATCGCGCCGAGGTGCTTGCGCCGTCGAATGCGGTTGCGCGGCATACCGACTCGACTCCACATCGGCGCCGCCGGCGATCATCAGGCCGTCCAGTCGGGCCAGGACGGCGCGGGCCATCTCGGGGTCGACGTCCTCACGCGGGGGCAGGACGACGGCGATACCGCCGGCCGCCTGGACGTGCTCGACATACATCTGCGGGAGCACGGCCGAGCGCTGCGCCCGCCAGGGAATGCGGTCGACCTCCTCGACATAGCAGGAGATGCCGATGACGGGGCGCGGCGACACCCCAAGAACAGGAGTCACCTCAGAGCGGGGTGACATAGGCGCCGGAAATGCCGCCGTCGACGACGAAGGTGTTGGCTGTCATGAAACTCGACTCATCGGAGGCGAGGAAGAGGACGGCATTGGCCATCTCCTCGGGCTCGCCGAAGCGGCCCATCGGGACGTGGATGAGGCGGCGGGCGGCGCGCTCGGCGTCCTTGGCGAAGAGCTCCTTCAGCAGCGGGGTGTTGACCGGGCCGGGGCACAGGGCGTTGACGCGGATGCCTTCGCGGGCGAATTGCACGCCGAGTTCGCGGGTCATCGACAGCACGCCGCCCTTGGATGCGGAATAGGAGATCTGCGAGGTGGCCGCGCCGAGGATGGCGACGAAGGAGGCGGTATTGATGATCGAGCCGGACTTCTGCTCCAGCATGTAGGGCAGAACGGCCTTGCAGCACAAGTAAACCGAGGTCAGGTTGACGAGCTGGACCTTGTCCCAGGCCTCCAGGTCGGTGTCGAGGATCGAGTCGTCTTCGGGCGGGCTGATCCCGGCATTGTTGAAGGCGATGTCGATGCGGCCATAGGTGTCGAAGGCGACCTTGAAGAGGTTGTCCACCTCGGCCTTGTCGGCGACATTGCAGTGGACATAGGTGCCGCCGAGTTCCTCGGCGAGCTGGGCGCCGAGGTCGTCGTTGAGGTCGGCGATGACGACCTTTGCGCCTTCCTCGGCGAAGCGGCGCACGGTCGCCAAGCCGATGCCGGAGCAGCCTCCGGTGACGACGGCGACCTTGCCCTCGATGCGGCCGGGACGTTCAACCATGTCGGGTGATTCCTTTGTCTCAGAGGGGTTTTCGGGATGGGATCAGGCAGAGGCGTCGAAGAAGACGTTCTTGGTCTCGGTGAAGGCGTCCAGGGCGTCCGGGCCGAGTTCGCGGCCGATGCCGCTGGCCTTGAAGCCGCCGAAGGGCGTGGAGTAGCGCACCGAGGAGTGGCTGTTGACCGAGAGATTGCCCGCCTCGACCCCGCGGGCGACGCGGATCGCGCGCCCCACATCGCGGGTCCAGATCGAGCCGGAGAGGCCGTATGCCGTGTCGTTGGCCAGCCGGATCGCCTCGGCTTCATCCTCGAAGGGCATGACGGAGACGACCGGGCCGAAGATTTCCTCAGTCCAGGCGCGATCGGTGGTGCCATGGGCGAGCAGGACGGTGGGCGGGTACCACCAGCCGGCCCCTTCGGGGGCCGAGCCGCGGAAGGCGATGTCGGGCGCGGCATACCCCAAGGCCCCGGCGTCCTCGACGAACGACCGGACGGTGTCGCGCTGGCCCGCGCTGACCATCGGGCCCATCTCGATCGACGCATCGGCCGGGTCGCCGACGCGCACCGCCTTGATGGCGCCCTCGAAGCGCTCCATGAAGTCGTCGAAGACTTTGCGCTGCACCAGGATTCGGGTGCGTGCGCAGCAGTCCTGACCAGCATTGTCGAGGAAGCTCATCGGCGCGCTGGCGGCGGCCCTCTCCACGTCCGCATCGGCGAAGACGATATTGGCGCTCTTGCCGCCGAGTTCGAGGGTCACCCGCTTGAGCTGGTCGGCCGCCTTGCGCATGATCCCCTGGCCGACCGCGGTCGAGCCGGTGAAGCAGACCTTGCGAACGTCCGGGTGGGTGACGAAACGCTCCCCCACGACCGAACCCTTGCCGGGCAGCACCATAAAGACGCCCTCAGGGAGCCCCGCCTCCAAGGCCAACTCCCCCAGCCGGATCGCCGTCAGCGGCGTCAGTTCGGCGGGCTTGAGGACGACGGTATTGCCCGCCGCGAGGGCAGGGCCGAAACCCCAGCCCGCGATGGGCATCGGGAAGTTCCACGGAACGATGACAGATACAACCCCAAGGGGCTCCTTGAAGGTGACATCGAGGCCGCCCGCGACCGGGATCTGCTTGCCGAACAGCCGCTCCGGTGCCGCGGAGTAGTAGCGCAGGACATTGACGACATTGCCCGCCTCCCAGCGCGCATTGCCGATCGTATGGCCGGCATTGCGCACCTCGAGGCCCGCGAGTTCCTCGGTGTGCGCCTCGACCACATCCGCGAACCGGCGCAGCAGCAGCCCGCGATCCGCCGGGCTCACCGCCCGCCAATTGGGGCCGACCGCAACGGCTTTCGCGATGGCGGCGTCGGTTTCCTCGACCCCGACCAGGTCGATGGTGGTGACGACCTGCTCGGTCGCCGGATTGATGACATCGTGCGTGGTAGTCAATGTCGGGCACTTTCTCTCAGAGGGTCGGGGTCCCCGCGAAGTATCGAGCGACGCAGGAGCGAGAACTTCGTGGGGTGACTTACAACCTCTCGAATCCTCGGACGCGCTCCCAGTCGGTGACGGCAGCATTGAAGGCGGCGATCTCGGTGTCGGCCGCGTGGACATAGTGGTCGACGACGTCATCGCCGAAGGCGGCCCGTGCCACGGCGGAGGCGTCGAGCAGGTCGCGGGCCTCCTGCAGGGTCATCGGCACGTGGGCGAGGTCGGCTTCATACGCATTCCCGACGCACTCGGCTTCCAGAGTCAGACCTTCTCTCATGCCGTGCAGGCCCCCGGCGAGCATCGCGGCGACCGACAGGTGGGGGTTGACGTCAGCGCCCGGCACCCGGTTTTCGACCCGCAGCCCGGCGCCGTGGCCGACCACTCGCAGGGCGCAGGTGCGATTGTCGCTGCCCCAGGCCACCGCGGTCGGCGCGAACGAGCCGACCTGGAATCGCTTGTAGGAGTTGATATTCGGCGCATAGTAGTAGGTGAGTTCGCGCATCGTGGCGAGCACGCCCGCCATGAAGGACTCGAACAGCTCACTCCGCCCGCCCGGGCGATCGTCGTCCGCGAAGACGATCGTGCCGTCATCCCCTCGCAGCGACAGGTGGATGTGGCAGGAGCTGCCTTCCCGCTCGTCATACTTCGCCATGAAGGTGATCGACTGGCCGTGCGCGGCCGCGATCGCCTTCGCGCCGTATTTGTAGACGGTGTGGTTGTCGCAGGTGCGCAGGGGCTCGTCATAGAGGAAGCCGATCTCGTGCTGACCCAGGTTGCACTCACCCTTGGCCGACTCGACATTCATGCCCGCGGCATACATCTGGTTGCGGATGTCGCGCAGGACCGGCTCGACCTTCGCGCCGCCGAGGATCGAATAGTCGATGTTGTAGCGGTTCGCGCCCGTCAGCCCGATATAGCGCCGATCCCAGGCCGCGTCATAGGTGTCCTGGAAGAGGATGAACTCCAGCTCGGTCCCGCAGAAGGCGCCATAGCCCAGCTCGGCCGCGGCAGCCAGTTGCTTCTTGAGGATGGTGCGCGGCGACTGCGCGACCTCACCCGATCCGTCGAGCCAGGACAGATCGCACTGGATCAGCGCGGCATTCGGCTCGCCCGGCGTGCGCCGCAAGGTGTCGAGGTCGAGGTCGAAGAACATATCGCCATACCCCCGCTCCCAGGAGGTGAGCGCGTAGCCGGGCACGGTGTTCATCTCGACATCGACGGTGAGCAGGTAGTTGCACCCCTCCGTGCCATGGGCCAGGACGTGGTCGAGGAAGAAGCGCGCGTGCAGCCGCTTGCCCTGGAGCCGACCCTGCATGTCGGTGAAGGCCACGATGACGGTGTCGATTTCGCCGCTGTCGATCTCGGCTCGCAGCGTGTCCATCGTGAGCCGTGGTGCGCCTGTGCTCATCGTGATCCTTTCTCCCGGCGTGGTCCGATCAGGCCGCGCAGCAGCGCGGCGGTGGCTTCACAGTGTTCGCCCATCGCGATGCGGGCGGCCTCGGGCTGGCCGCCGAGGATCGCCTCGACGATGGCATCGTGCTGGTCGTTGGAGTGCTCGATATTGTTGCGCAACAACGGGATTGCGCTCAGCAGCTCATGCAGGGTGGCCTGGGCCCGGGTGACCGAGTCGACGAGCATCGGTGATCCGGCGAGCGCGGCGATGGCCAGATGCAGCCGGCTGTCGGCCACCCGATGGGCGGCATTGTCCGGCGCCTCGCGAACCGCTCGGCAACTCGCCGCGAGCCACGCGCGTTCGTCCGCGGTCAGGGTGCGTCGCGCCGCGAGTTCCGCCGCGCCCGGCTCGACAACTCCGCGGAAGTTCAGGGCGTCCTCGACGTCGATGCCATCGGCGACTTCCGTCCCTGCGGCACCGGGTTCGGTGCCGGCATAGGTCACCCAGGTGCCGCCGCCACGACCGCGCCGTGTCGCGACGAAACCCGCCTCACGTAGGGCGGCGATGGCCTCGCGCAGGGTGTTGCGCGAGACGCCCAGCCGCTCGGCGAGTTCGCGTTCCGGCGGCAGTGCCTGTCCACGGGTGAAGACGCCCAAGCGGATCGCCGTCGCGAGTTGCTCGATCGTCACCTCGAAGGCGTTGCCGGATACGGGCCGCAGCACCGCATCGGGCAACGCAAGACCAGCCGGGCCGGCCGGATCGGGCGGCGGCGCCGACAGAGCACGTGCCGCCGTCATCGTCGTCCTTCTCCCTCATCGGGGCGCACTTTGTGCCCATCCGGATCGTATGGCGCCCGGAGACTGACGCTGATGGGCACCCGGCGTCCGGCGAGGTCCACGTCATACCTCCCCGCTTGGATCCACTCGGTCCTGGCCATTGCCTCGCCGCCCGGGCCGATCAGGGCCAACCCGACGGCGCTGCCAACACTGGCCCCCCAGGCCGCGCTGGTCACCTGCCCCACGGGCTCGCCATCACGGCGCACGAGTTCCCCGCCCCAGAGGTATGCCGTGCCCTCCCCCGCCGTGAACGACACCACGCGCCGCCGAGGACCGGCCGCCCGGCGGGCCTCGAGCGCCGACCGGCCGAGGAAGTCGATGTCCGTGCGCAATTTGCACGCGAAGAGCAGGCCAGCCTCAACGGGTGTCAGGTCGGGCGTCAGTTCGCGGGCGAAGGCGCGATAGCCCTTTTCTAGTCGGAGCGCGTCGATGGCGTAGTAGCCCGCAGGTCTGGCACCGAGGGCTTCCCCGGCCGCCGTGAGGGCGGCATACACCGCCGGTGCATCGCCGGTGGGGACGTAAACCTCCCACCCCAGTTCGCCCACATAGGTGATCCGCGTGGCGCGCACGGTCACGCCGGCGAGCCGAATCCCCTGGCTGGTGCCGAAGGGAAAGGCGTTGTCGGACAGATCATCCGGCGAGCAGGTCGCCAGCAGGTCGCGGCTTCGCGGCCCCATGACTCCGATGACGGCCAAGGCGTCGGTGACGTCCTCGACGTGCCATGCGGTGCTAGCCGGAGCATTACGACGCAGCCAATCGAGATCGCGAACCGTGGTCGCGGCGCTGCTGACCATCAAGAAGGCATCGTCACCGGTCCGGGTGACGGTGACATCGGCCTCATAGCCGGCGCGCGAGTTGAGCATCGGCGTATAGACCGGGGTCCCGACGGGCACGTCAATGTCGTTGGCGCACAACCATTGCAGCGCGGCCAGTGCGTCACGGCCGCTGATGAGGTACTTGCTGAACGAGGTCTGCTCGAAGAGCGCGACCCGTTCGCGAGTCGCGATCTGCTCGGCCACGCACCAGTCCACCCAGGCCGGCCGCTCCCAGCGGTAGTCCAGGACGGCGGGCACCCCCAGGGGCGCGAAGACATTGGCGCGCTCCCAGCCATTGCGCGTCCCGAGAACCGCATTCTGGGCGACGATGGCCTCATGCAGCGGCGACATCCGTTGCGGCCGTGCCGATTCCATCTCCCGGTTGGGCCAGGGCACGGAATAGTGCAGACCGAGCACCTCTGCGACCCGGGCTCGCAGCCAGCGGTTGTCGCCCTGCAAGCTCGAGAAGCGCCGAATGTCGGCGGACACCAAATCCATCGTGGGTTCGCCCGCGACGATCCACTCGGCCAGGGCCATCCCGGCCCCGCCGGCCGAGGCGATGCCCACCGAGTTGAAGCCCGCGGCGACGTAGAAGCCGTCCACCTCCGGCGCGGCCCCGATGAGGAATTGGTTGTCCGGAGTGAATGACTCGGGGCCGTTGTAGAACTTGCGAATCCCCGTCTCGGCCAGCACCGGCAGCCGGTGCACCGCGGAATCCATGAGGATCTCGAAGTGCTCCCAATCTTCCTCCAGGAGTTGGAATTCGTAGGGGTATGGCAGTTGGTCGGGCGCCACCCACGGCTTGGCTTCGGGCTCGAAACCTCCGACGAGCAGACCCCCGACTTCTTCCTTGACATAGGTGTAGCCATCGGGATCGCGCAGGATCGGCAGGTCCCGATGGACACCCTCGATCTGGCCGGTGACGACATAGAAATGCTCGGCCGAGTGCAGCGGCACGGTGACCCCGGCCAGGGCACCGACGGCCTTGGCCCATTGGCCGGCGCAGTTGACGACATACTCCGCCTCGATATCGCCGGCATCCGTGCGCACGCCCGTCGCCCGCGGATGGCTGCCCCGTTTGTCGAGCAGCACGTCGGTCACCCGGACGCGTTCGTGGATGCGCACCCCGAGCTGGCGAGCGCCTGCGTCAGGTCGGCTGGATTGGCCCGTCCGTCGCCGGGCAGCCAGATGGCGCCGAGCAGGTCGTCGGTGCGCAGCAGCGGATAGCGGTCGGCCGCCTGGGCCGGCGTCAACGGTTCACACTCCAGGCCGTATGCCGCGGCGCTGGCGATCGTGCGCTGCAGCTGCACCATTCGCTCGGGGGTCCGCGCGACGGTGACTCCGCCACATACGCGATAGCCGGTGCCGAGCCCGGTCTCGGCTTCGAGCCGGCCATAGAGCTGAGTGGAGTACTGCACGAGCCGGGTGCTCGCCTCGCTCGCGCGCAGCTGACCGACGAGCCCGGCCGCATGCCAGGTCGTGCCGCAGGAAAGCGTTCCCTGTTCCAGCAGAACGACATCCGTCCACCCGAGGTGGGCGAGGTGATACGCGACGGAACACCCGATGACCCCGCCGCCGATGATGACGACACGGGCGCGGGCCGGCAGCTCAGTCATCGCGGCTCGCCGATCCCACCGTCAGCAGGCGATCGAAATCCGCGTCATTCAGCTGCGCCACGGCCCGCTCGAATTTCTCCATCGCCCAGCCGTCGAAGTCGAAGTCGAGCGGATTCGTTCGCGCCGAGATCAGGCCCCAGAGCGTCCAGGCATAGGCACTCGCGATCTGCCAGAGGCGGGCGCGGGCGACCAGGGGCTCGTCCTCGCGCCCGTAGTAGTGACGGGTGAGCTCGATCAGCTGCTCATCGCCGAGGTGGTTCTCCTGCGCGAGATTCCCCAATTCGAAGGCCGGCTCGTTGTTGCCGGAATATTCGAAGTCGATCAGCCAGAGGCGTTCGCCATCATCGAGGAGGTTCGCCGCGAGCAGGTCGTTGTGGCACGGCACCCGCGGTTCCGGAGCAGTGCGAAGAGCTGCACGCAAGCGGCCCGCGCGAGGGGCCAGCTCGTCATACCCGGGAACGACCGGCCACCGGTGATCGGCAAGCAGCTGGCGATAGCGCTCCTGGGTGGTGAACATGTCGAAGTCGCCCGCGAAGGCTTGCGCGCCGTGCCGCCTCCGCAAGAGCTTCGCGATCGCCGGCAGGTTGTCGGCAACATCCTTTTCGTCGAAGGTGCGCGAGGGAACATAGGCCACCGCGAGGATGCCGGCCCCCGCGACATAGTCCACGACCCCGGGCGCCACACCGGCGGCCACCGCTCGGGAAGTGTTGACGAACTCCACCGCCCGATCAATCGTCAGCAGGCCCGCGTGGGTCGGGGACAGGCGAACGACCATGTCCCGGTCTCCTTGGTGCACAAGGATATTGACATTCGTCAGGCCGCCAGTGAGGTAGTCGGCGGTGAACTGCCCACCCCGCAGGGCGGGCAGTTCACCGAGCCGGGCTTGGTGCTCCAGAGCAATGCTCAGGAGTCGGCCCGCCGCTCATGTACTTCGCCGCCATGTGCTGATTGCCCGTGCTGCTCGTAGCCGATCTCGTCCGAGGAAGAGACACCTGCCGGCAGATCCACGGTGGTCTTGGGACCGGTGAACCACTTGCGCGCCGACACCTGCCACCAGATCGCGAGCACGATGAGCGATCCGATCGTCAGGACGGGCGCGTAGTTGACGTACTTGAAGTGGACGTTCTCGTTGCCCGGGACGGCCGCCGGGGTGAAGGGCAGGATGAAGCAGATGCAGATGATGGCGATCTCGATGACGGCCACCAGGTTCATCCACTTGTACTTCGCGCCATTGGTCCACGACCCCGGGCGGAAGGCATCGCCCATCTTCCAGCGCAGCCAAATCGGGACAAGGAACGCGAGATAGAGGCCGATGACCGCGACCGAGACCACGGCATAGAACGCGACCGGAACGATGAGCGGCTCCGCCTCGGTGCCGAGATTGACCTGGACGAGCGCCGGGAGGGTGATGATCGCGCTGACGACGGCGGCAAGAAGCACGGCATTCGCCGGCACCTTGCTCGCGGAGAGTTTCGACCACAGGCGCGAGCCGGGGACCGCCCCGTCTCGGCTGAACGCGAAGGTCATCCGGGAGGCGCTCGTCATACACGCCGTCGTGCAGAAGAACTGCCCCGCGGCCGAGATGAACAGGATGAGGGAGGCCCACGACTCGTTCATTGACTGCGTGAAGATGTAGGCCACGCCGCCACCGCCGACGCTCGCATTGTCCGGCTTGCCGTCCGCGCCATTCGGGACCGCGAAGAGGAAGCACAGCAGGAGGATCCAGCCGCCGATGGCGGAATAGAAGATGGACTGCCAGATGCCCTTGGCTGCGGCCTTGGCGGCCGACGAGGTTTCCTCGGACAGGTGGGCCGAGGCGTCAAAGCCCGTGATCGTGTATTGGGTCAACAACAGACCCAATGGCAGCACAAGGAACCAGTACTTCGCCGTGTCGGTCGAGCCGCCGGAGTAGCCGGAATTGTTGAAGCGCTCGGTGAAGACATAGCTGAAGCTCTGGTGGTGGTCGGGCACGATGATCAGGATCGCGATGATCAGCGCCGCACCGAAGACGTGCCACCACACCGAGATGTTGTTCATGATCGCCATCAGGTGCCCGCTGAAGATGTTGAGCACGGCCGCCAAGGCCAGGACGACGACGAAGATCAGGAAGACTCGGGTCAGCGAGTAGCCCTCCGCGTACGACGCCGAGAAGGTGCTCAGGGTCAGGTCGATGAAGGTGGCGCAGCCATAGGCCACCGAGGCCGTAACCGCAATCAAGCCAATGAGATTCAGCCAGCCCGTGAAGAATCCAGCGCGCGGCCCGCCCATCTTGGCCGCCCACCAGTAGATGCCACCGGAAGTTGGATAAGCCGACACCAGCTCCGACATCGTGAAGCCGATGATGAGGATGAACATCGAGATGATCGGCCAGCCCCATGAGATGGCGATGGGACCACCATTGTTGAAGCCCTAGCCGAAGGTCGTGAAGCAGCCGGCCAGAATCGAGATGATCGAGAACGAGATGGCGAAGTTCGAGAAGCCGGACCAGCTTCGCGAGAGTTCCTGCTTGTAGCCCAATTCCGCGAGGAGGTGTTCGTCCTCGCTCAGGTGGAACTATCCGACATACCCAACTCCATTCGAAATGGTGCGAAGTTGGACCGATGCTAGCGACGGGGCTGCCTCGTGAGAAGAGGCGAAAGGAAACTTTATGCGTCCTTTAGACGCGTGCGGCGATGGCGTCACCGATCGCCGTCGTCGATCGGACGTTGCTGCCGCGCTCGGCCAGGTCGGCGGCGACCGCCGCCTCGACGCGCGCACTGTGCTCCGTGAGGCCGAGGTGGTCGAGCATCATGGCCACCGAGAGGATCGTCGCCGTCGGGTCAGCCTTGCCCTGGCCCGAGATATCCGGCGCCGAACCGTGGACCGGCTCGAACATGCTCGGCGCGGTGCGCTCGGGGTTGATATTGCCGCTGGCCGCAAGCCCGATGCCACCGGCGATCGCCGCCGCGATGTCGGTGATGATGTCGCCAAAGAGGTTGTCGGTGACGATGACATCGAAGCGGCCCGGGTCGGTCGCGAGGAAGATCGTTGCGGCGTCGACATGCTGGTAGCCGATCTCGACGTCCGGGAATTCCGCGCCGACCTCGTCGACGGTGCGACGCCACAGGTGTCCGGCGTTGACGAGGACGTTGTGCTTGTGGACCAACGTCAGGTGCTTGCGGGGCCGCGCCTGGGCCCGGGCGAAGGCGTCGCGCACCACGCGCTCGACACCGAATCGGGTGTTGACGCTGACCTCGGTCGCGATCTCGTTCGGGGTGCCCACTCGCACGGCGCCACCATTGCCGACATAGGGCCCCTCGGTGCCCTCGCGGACAACGACGAAGTCGATGCCCTGCGGCGCGACCCGCTCAACCGCCAGCGGGCTGGCAACCCCCGGATAGAGCCGAGCAGGGCGCAAGTTGACATAGTGGTCGAGGGCGAACCGCAGCGGCAGCAGCACCCCGCGTTCCAGGACGCCACTGGGCACGCTCGGGTCGCCGATGGCGCCCAGCAGGATCGCGTCGTGACCGCGCAGCTCGTCAATCACGCTGTCCGGCAACGTCTCTCCGGTCGCGTGCCACCGGCGCGCGCCAAGGTCGTAGTCGGTGGCCGCGGCCTTGACGCCCACGGCATCAAGGACCTTTAACCCTTCGGCAACAACCTCGGGACCGATGCCGTCCCCCCCGATGACGGCGAGCGAAAAGGACGTGGATGCAGAGCTGGCCATACCCGCGAGCCTAGGCGCGCGTCTTGTGATGCGGACCGCTCGTCCCAGATCGCGGAACCTTCGGCCAACGGCGGCGCGCTGCCGGTCTCGGACCTGGGAAATGGCAGCGCCACCCTCCAATTGACAACCGCCGCGTTCTTTGGTTCATTAGTCATGTAACTAACTAAGGAGGCAGGTGTGATCGACGGCCCACGACCGATCTTCGTCGAACTTGCCGACGCCATAGCGGACGACATCCTCGTCGGGACCTACCCACCCGACGCGCAAGTCCCCTCGACCAACGAACTGGCCGCGCACCACCGCATCAATCCGGCCACGGCCGGCAAAGCGCTCAACCGCCTCGTCGACGAAGGCCTGCTCGTCAAGCGCCGCGGCTTGGGCATGTTCGTGGCGGACAACGCCCCCGAGTTGCTCCGCAAGCGACGTCTCGACGACTTCGAGGCCCAGTTCATCGCGCCTCTACGGACCGAGGCGCAACGCCTTGGCATCTCCTACGCAGAACTCCACGCCCTCCTCGATAAGGACCACTCATGACCGCCGGCATTTCCGTGATCGGCCTGACCAAGACCTACGGCGACCACACCGTTCTCGACGACCTCCACCTCACCTTCGCGGCCGGCAAGATCCATGGCCTGCTCGGCGCGAATGGCACCGGGAAGACCACGCTGATGTCACTCATGAGCCGCCACACCTTCCCAACCCGAGGAAGCGTGCTCCTGGACGACCGAGAGTTCGGCGAGGACCCACGCCAGGCGCAGCGGCTGTGCTTCGTGAGAGAGAACCAGCTCTACAACGACGCTTTCAAAGTGCGGGACGTCCTGCGCATCGCTCCCGACTTCTACCCGAAGTGGGACGCCGCGACGACCACCCGCTTGGTTGACCGCTTTCGACTCCCACCGGCCACGGTCGTCAAAAAGCTATCTCGCGGCCAACGATCGGCCCTGGCCATCGTGCTGGCGCTCGGCTCGCGGGCCGACTTCACCTTCTTGGACGAGCCCTACTTGGGGCTGGATCCCGGTGCGCGAGAGACGTTCTACGAAGAACTGATCCGCTCCTATGGTGCCCAGCCGCGCACGATCATCATGTCGACCCATCTTGTCGATGAGGCCGCGCCCCTGCTTGAGGAGGTCGTTGTGCTCAACCAGGGTCGGGTCGCCCTGCAGGCCCCGCTCGAGGAAGCCGAGGCCCTGGCTCTGACCCTCTCTGGTCCCACGACATCCCTCGACCGCTGGCTGCAGGAGCATCCCGACCATCCGAGCCTCACCCGTCGCACCCTCGGGCCGACAGCCACCGTCACGACACTGGGCCCGCTGTCCGACGCCGAAAGCGCGAGTGCGAGCCAGGCCCAGCTGCGCGTGACCTCCACGTCCCTGCAAGGTCTCGTCGCCGCCCTGGGCAATAGCAACCACGAGGTGGCCTGATATGACCACCACCTCGACACCTCAGCGCTCGACCACCCCTGCGAGCCCCTCGACAAGGACATCCGCGATGACCCACGCTCTGCGTCCACTCAAGCTCTATCTGGCCAACCGCTACTACGTCCTCGGCGTGCCCCTCTTCATTTACGCAGTCGTCGTGGTCCTCAGCATCGCGGTGGTCGCGATAATCGGCTCGATGACTGGATTCCCGCTCTCCGAGGAGATCCGCGAGGGGACTCGCAACAACGCTGGCGTCCTCTTCTCGGCACCCGGCTTCCTCGTCTCCGTCGGCGTCTTCGCGGCCACCCGCAACTTCGCTCTCGCCCTCGCCCTCGGGGCAACCCGCCGCAGCTTCTGGGCCGGGACCACCCTGGGCTTCGCCCTGACCTCGCTAATGACCGCGACCGCCGCTTCGGTCGGGCTCGGTCTCGAACGCCTCACTGGCCACTGGTTCATCGGCGCGCATGTCTTCGATGTCCACGTCTTCGGCGATGGCGACCTCGCGGTCCTCTTCGTTGGCGTGTTCGTCATGGCGATCGCCTGCCTGGCCGCGGGTGCCCTTTTCGGCACCCTCTTTCGCGCCTACGGCACGGTCCGCACTGTCTTGTGGGGTGCGGCCATGGGCGTTGTCGCGTTGGGCTTGCTCACCCTTGCCGCAGTCAACGATGAGCGCGTTCTCGCGTGGCAGGACGCGTGGGGCGAGTGGCTCTCAGTCAGCGTGATTGCTGCCGTGGCCGCCGCCTTCCTGGCTGGTTCCTACGCCGCCGTGCGCCGGGCCACCATCTGATCGCATCCACACCACAGGCCGGGGTATGCCGGGAGGTCACCTCCTGGCATACCCCGCCTTGTGGAGTCGGCTCAGTCGACGAGCGCGACGACCTCGGCGAGGGTCGCGTTGACCTCGGCGGCGATGGCCGCTAGGACATCCGCGGGAATGGCCGAGTCGAGGGTCAGGACGACGAGGGCCTTGCCGCCCTCCTCGTTGCGAGAGACCTGCATGCCGGCGATATTGACGCCGGCATCGCCGAGGAGGCGACCGAAGGCACCGATGACACCGGGCCGGTCGACATACGACAGGAACGCCATGTGTGTGCTGATCGGCACCTCGAGGTCGAAACCATTGACGCCGGTGACCTTTTGGACCATCTTCGGACCGGTCAGGGTGCCGGCGATGGAGACGACCGAGCCATCGGCGAGGGTGCCGCGCAGGGTGGTGACATTGCGGAAGTCCTCGGCGACCGGGTTGGTGACGAGGCGCGCTTCGCAGCCGCGCTCGGCCGCCATGAGGGGCGCATTGACGTAGGTGACCGGCTCTTCGGTGATATCGGTGAAGAGGCCCTTGAGCGCCGAGAGCTTCCAGATGCTCACATCGAATTCGGTGATCTCGCCCCGGACATCGATGTCGAGTTGGACCGGCACCGAGCCGGCGACCGCGGTGAAGATGCGGCCGAGCTTCTCGACCAGATCGATACCCGGGCGGATCTCCTCGGCGATGACGCCACCCGCGACATTGACGGCATCGGGGACGATATCGCCGGCGAGGGCCAGGCGCACCGATTTGGCGACCGAAATGCCAGCCTTCTCCTGGGCTTCCTCTGTGGACGCGCCAAGGTGCGGGGTCACGACGACCGACTCGTGGTCGAAGAGGGGGGAAACCGTGGTCGGCTCGGACGCGAAGACATCCAGCCCGGCGCCGCCGATGTGGCCGGAGGCGATCGCGTCGGCGAGGGCAGCCTCGTCGACGATGCCGCCGCGGGCCGCGTTGACGATGATGACCCCCTTCTTCGCCTTGGCCAGCGCGTCCTTGCCGATCAGTCCGAGCGTCTCGGCGGTCTTCGGCAGGTGGATCGAGATGAAGTCCGCCTCGGCCAGCAGTTCGTCGAGAGTCACGAGGCGGGCCCCGAGCTGGCCGGCCTTCTGGGCCGAGACATAGGGGTCGTAGGCGAGGATCTCCATACCAAAGCCCTTGAGGCGCTCGGCGACCAGCTGGCCGATGCGCCCGAAGCCGACAATGCCGACCTTCTTGTCGAGCAGTTCGACGCCGCCATACTGACTGCGCTTCCACGCCCCGCCCTTCAGCGCCTGATTGGCGGGCGCGATGTTTCGCGCGGCCGCCAGCATCAGGCCGACCGCGAGCTCGGCAGCGCTGGTGATATTCGAGGTCGGCGCATTGACGACCATCACCCCGGCCTTGGTGGCCGCCGGAACGTCCACATTGTCCAGGCCGACCCCGGCGCGCGCGATGACCTTCAGTCCCTTGGCCGCGGCGATCGCCTCGCCGTCCATCTTTGTCGCGGAGCGGATCAACACGGCGGAGGCGCCGGGCAGCGCGGACAGCAGCTGGGAGCGGTCGGCGCCGTCGCAATGACGGACCTCAAAGTCGGGACCCAGGGCATCCAGGGTGGCGGGCGAGAGTTCCTCGGCGATGAGCACGACCGGCTTGGTCATGAGCACTGTTCCTTCGTGGGACGGGACGGCCCCACCGGCGCACTGGCGCGAAAACGGATCGGGGCCCGGACGGCACAACCTTGTGCTGAACGTCAGCTTAGTTCGGGCTCGCTGGCGCGCTGTTGCCGTTCATCAGGTGACACGACCGGCGGGTATGCCGGTGTCTTGGCTGGTCACGGGCCCGTTTCGGAATCGTCGAGTCGCCTGCGCACCACCGTCGTGACCAAGAGCACAGCGGCGCCGGCAACCACCGCGCCGACCAGCGACCACCAGGGCAGGGCCCCGCGGATCGCTTCGAGGATGGCGAAGCCGGCGGTCGTATACAGGCCGGCCCACAGCAGGGACCCGACGATCGCCGCCGGCGTGTAGCGGCGCAGCGGCATCCGCAGCCCGCCCGCTGCGGCATTGAGCAGGGTCTGCACACCGACGGTGAGGAAGGACAGAGTGACCAGCGGGGCACCGAAGCGCGCCATGGCGGCCTCCGCCCGTCGCAGGGCCGGCCCGTCCAGACGGCGCGCCATCCGACCGGGAGCCGGGCGCCTCGACCCGGAGCGGCCCGCGCCGGCTCGCAGGCCACGGCCCACGGCATAGGTCACATGGGAGCGGACCATGGCGCCGCCGAAGAAGAAGAGGTAGACGGCCCAGAACGGCCACGATTCCACCAACTCCCGCACCCGCTCGACGATAGCCCGTGCCACGATCGGGGTATGCGGATCGTCGTGACAGGTGGGGGTGGCAATCTTGGACGCGAGGTCATGGCTGCGTTAGGACGCGCCGGGCACGAGGCCGTCAGCGCGAGCCGGCGCAGCGGCGTCGACCTGCGCACCGGGGTTGGGCTTGCCGAGGTGTTGAGGGGTGCTGACGCCGTGGTGCACACGGCAGATACGTTGCGGCCGTGGGAGTTTCGCGCGGTGACGCTGGGCGGGACGCGACGCCTCGGTGAGGCGGTCGCGGCGATGGAGCGCCCGGCGCACCTGGTCTATATCTCCATCGTCGGGGTCGACCACCACCCCTATGCCTATTACCGGATGAAATATGCCGCCGAGATGGCTCTTCGGGACCTGCCCATCCCCGTGACCGTGCTGCGCGCCACCCAATTCCACTCCCTCGCCGCAGCGCTCGCGGGTATGCGGATCGGGCCCCTCAGTCTCGGCGTGCGAGGAATGCAGATCCAGCCCGTCGACATCGCTTTCGTCGGTCAGCGGTTGGCCGAGCTCGCGACGAGCCCGGCACCGACCGGCTTCACCCGCGCTACCGATCTCGCCGGCCCAGATCGCTTCGCGGCGCGCGAGATCGCGGAACTGGTGGCACGGCATACGGGCAAGTCGGTGCCCCGACGCGTGGACGTGCCCGCGGTCGGGGGCACGATGCGAGCCTTCGCTGAGGGCGTCGTCCTGCCTGGCCCCGAGGCCGACCTCGGCGGGGAGCGCTTCGTGGAGTGGTTGGATCATCAGCCGCGAATCCTCCTGCGCCGCTGACTCCCCCATTCGGTTGTGACTCGACCGTTCGGTCGTGAGTCCCCCATCCGGCGGTAGGAGTCATGACCAAAAGGACGACTCGTGACGAAAGGGTCGAGTCAGGGGCGGCACGCGTCGCGGTCTACGTCACAGCAGGTAGACCAGGCCCGGCCCTTCGTCCCGCAGCGGCACGCCGGTGGCGGCCAGCGCCTCGGCCCACGACCCACGCACCAGCGGATCGGTGCCCTCGAAACCGTGGTCGGCGGTCAGCAGAATCGTCACCTCATCGCCCACGCCGAGGCCGTCGAGATGGTCGAGGAAGGCGACCAGGCGGGCATCGGACTGCCGCAGCGCGGCGCGCGCGATCTCGGAGCGTGGGCCGCCCCCGTGGTGCCCCGCATCGGTGACGACATTGGCCCACCAGGTCAGGCGAGGCGCGGTGCCCGGGGAGGCGAAGAGTTGCCGAATCTGTTGCAGGCCAAGGTCATCAACCTGCGTCCCCCACCGAAAATAGCCGTCCGCAAGATGCGCCGGGTCGCCCAGGAAGGGAGAAGTGGCCGCGTCCGGCAGTTGGTCGCCGAGCCCACCCGCGCCACGCGAGCTGCCGCTGGCGCGGATGAGTTGCATCGTCGAAAAGTCGGCGCCGCGGTCGATCGCCTCATCAATGCTCGCCGTCCGAGGAGCCCCGGTCGGGGCGAGGTGGTCGGCCACCATCTCGAAGACAGTGCGCGCGTCATCGCGCAGCCATTCGCTGCTGCGATGCCAAGTCGACTCGTCATTGGGCACGACGCGCTCGCCCGTCGCGCGGTCGAAATAGACATTGCCCATCACCCCGTGCCGCCCGGGCCCAACGCCGGTGAGGATCGAGGTGTGGTTGGTCAGCGTGATGCTCGGGAACTGCGCGACGGCGCCCCCACGCAAGGCGCTCCCCCGCTCGATCAGCCGCGCGACGCCGGGCAGCTCGCCCGTCTCGGCGAGATGCAGCAGATCGCCGCAATGCGCTCCGTCCCACAGGATTCCGAAGACCGGCCCGGCCTCACCGGGGACGACGAAGTCGTACAGCACGTGGCCGTCGAGCGCCCGGCCGGCCCGGTCGCGCAGGTCGGATTCCGGGACCCCGGCCAGCCACGCCAAGGTCGGGCCCACGTCGATCAGGCGGGCCCAGGCATCGGCATATCCCCGGCGCGCAGCGCGGGCACCGCTAACGATCAGCGGCGCGCGGGACTGTATGACGTCGAGCGAACCGTGCTCTCCGACATGGCCCTTGGCCTCGGGGAAGTAGTGCTTCGGGCTGTGCACGATCGCGAGGTCCGGGCTGCGGTCCGGGTGGGCGAAGAAGCTCAAAAGCCGTTCTGCCGCAAGCGGATAGGCATTGCGAGTCGATGGTGAGGGCGACGGATCGGCCAGCTCCGCGGCATACGGCAGGAAGGCCATCGGATCCTCGCTGGCGATGGGATCGACCCCGTTCAGGACCGTATGCCGCCCGCCCGGCTCGAGCCGCACCCGGCCGAGATGGCTCGCGGCATACGCCACCTGCGTGCCATCAGGATCTGGCGCCGCCCACACCACGAGATCAACGATCGGCGCCAGATCGGCGGTCAGCAGGGCAGCGACGACGCGCTCGTGATCGCGGTGGAGGGCACGCACGGCCCGACCCTAATGCGGCTGCCCCGCCCGGATGGACCGGACGGGGCAGCGAGAGGTGAACGTCAGGCGGCGTATGAGTCCTTCCGCGGCCGGCCACGGGGCCGCTTGCGGGCGACAACGGTGCCATCGACGAAGTACTGCCCACCCCAGACACCGGCGGCTTCGCGCCGCGCGAGCGCCCCGTCGAGGCAGCCCTCGATCATCGGGCAGCTGACGCAGAGCGCCTTGGCGAACTCGACGCCATCGGGCGTGTCCGCGAACCAGAGTTCGGGGTCGTTCGACTGACACGGAATCTCACCCGTGGTGAGGGTGGCCGTGGAGCCATAGTCGAGCAGCGCGGTGAGCTGCATGGGGTGGGTCACCTCCTTGTTCGGCCGCCCGGTGGGGCGGTCAGTTGGTGCGCCGGGTGTGGCGCGGGTTGTCGTGGGCTTCTCGTCGGTCTGCATCGGCGTGGGTGTTGTGGTGGGGTCTGGTCAGGCGGGCTGGGGAAATGACAAAGGCCGCGGATCCTGTTCGGATCCGCGGCCTGGAGGTGTGCTGCCACTTGTCAGTGAGTGGCTGCTCCAGGCGGAGATCCAGTGGTGCCCTGGGCGGTGGCGACGAAGACGGCGGAGGCGGCGGAGATGCGCTCGCGACCATAGGCATCGCCGGTGCCGTGCGGGAGGGCAGCCGTCATGGCCAGATCGGTCCAGGTGGGGTTCACGATGCTCGTGCTCATGGTGGCTGCCTCCTTCGAGAAGCTCGGGGTGTGCTGACGCCGGTTGGCGTCCCCTGCGAGGGTAGACGCCAAAGGCGCCTGCTGTCATGTGAATTAACGGATCAGATCGGATTTCGTGATCTGGGCGGCGGCTTGGGCCGGGTCGGCGCCCCCGAGGACGGCGAGCACGGACGCGCCATAAAGGGTCAATTTCCGTTGTCCCACACCAGGAATCAGCGTCAGGGCGGCCGCATCGGCGGGCTTGGTTTCCGCGATCGCCGTGAGCGTGGCGTCGGTGAAGACGACATATGCGGGCCAGCTCGCCGTCTTGGCCACGGCCGATCGCCAGGTCTTCAGCGCCTCGAAGGTCGCCTCGTCATAGGTCGCCGGGCAGGTTGCGCAGCGCCCCGTCGTCCGCTCGGCCGCGGAGGCGAGCACCTCGCCGCAGGTGCGGCAGCGGGCGGGCAAGCGGTCCTTCTTCACCTTGCTCGGCTTGCTCGGCTTGCCGCCTTTCCCCGCGCTGGGGGCGCTCGCGCCCTCCACTAGACCTCCGAGGAAGCGCGACGGGCGGCGCGAGGCCCGGCCGCCCGCGACCTTGGACCGGGCCCAGGTGAGGTGCAGGGCGCGGCGAGCGCGCGTCATACCGACATACAGCAGGCGGCGTTCCTCGTCGATCTCGGCATTGGTCTCGGCCATGACGATCGGGAGCAGCCCGTCGCTCACGCCGGCGAGCACGACGACATCCCATTCCAGGCCCTTGGCCGCGTGCAGCGACGCCAAGGTGACGCCTTCGACGGCCGGCGCGTGCTGCGCAGCGGCCCGCTCGTCGAGCTCGCGCAGGAAGTCGGGGAGGGTCGCGGCCGGCATACCCGCGACGAACTGGTCGGCGAGGACGGCGATCGCTTCGAGGGATTCCCAGCGTTCGCGGGCAGCGCCTCCGCCGACGGGCGCGAGGGCGGCCCAGCCGGCGCCGCCGAGGATGGTGCGCACGAGCCCTGGCAGCTCGGTGCTCCCGTCATCGGAGCGTGCGCCGCCGCGCAGCAGGACGATCGCTTCGCGCACCTCGCGACGCTGGAAGAAGCGCTCCCCGCCCCGGACGAGATAGGGGATGTCCTTGTGGGACAACGCGCTTTCAAAGGCTTCGCTTTGCCCATTGGTGCGAAACAGAATGGCGATCTCGCGCGGCGAGGTGCCGGCGGCAATGGCCTTGGCGATCAAGGCGGCGACGCCGGCGGCTTCCGCGGGGTCGTCGTCGTATGCCGTGAGCACCGGCTCCGGGCCCGCCTCCCGCTGGGCGAGCAACTCGACCCCGCCCCAACGACGAGAGCCGCTCGGGCCGCGCGCGAGGCCGTTGGCGAGGGCGACGATCTGCGGGCTGGAGCGATAGTTGCGGACCAACTCGTGGGTGACCGCGCCGGGATGGTGGGACGGGAACGTGCGCAAATGGTCGGCGCTCGCGCCGGTGAAGGAGTAGATCGTCTGGGCCGGGTCGCCGACCACACACAGGTCGTGGCGATCGCCGAGCCAGGCGAGCAGCAGCGCTTGCTGGAGCGCGTTGACATCCTGATATTCGTCGACGACGAAATGGCGATATTGCTCATGCACCGCCTGCGCCATGCGCGCGTCCTTGCGGATCATCCCGAGGGTCACCAGCAGGACGTCCTCGAAGTCGATGACGCCGCGCTCGTCCTTGACCTCTTCATAGGCGCTCATCAGCCGGGCCATCGCCGTGACGTCCATGCCGGGCGGGGTGCGGCGGGCGCGGGTGGCCGCGCGGGCATAAGTCTCGGCGGTGAGCATGCCGACCTTGGCCCATTCGATCTCGGCGGCGGCATCGCGCAACTCGTCCCGGGTCAGGCGCAGACGCAACCGGCCGCTGGCCTCGGCCACCGCGGCCGCCTTGGAGGCCATCACCTCGGGAGCGCCACCGCCAACGACCTTGGGCCAGAAATAGTGGACTTGGCGCAGGGCCGCGGCGTGGAAAGTCCGGGCTTGGACGCCGGCCACCCCGAGATCGCGCAGCCGGGTGCGCATCTCACCGGCCGCGCGCGCGGTGAAAGTCAGGGCCAGCACCTGGGGGGCGTTGAGTTGACCGGACCGGACGCCATACGCGATGCGGTGGGTGATGGCGCGGGTCTTGCCGGTGCCGGCGCCGGCGATCACCCGCATCGGGCCCAGTGGCGCGGCGGCCACTTCGCGTTGCTCGGGATCGAGCGCCGCGAGGATCGCGTCCGGATCGGGATGAGCCATGATGGGAAGGTAGTTGCCCGCACTGACGTTGTCCCAATCACCATTCACTCTTAGAGGAGTTCCCCCATGCCCGTCGAGGCACCCCCTGCCGGCAGCGTCACGATGTTCTCGACGACGTGGTGCGGCTACTGCAAGCGGCTGAAGTCCCAGATGGATCGGGCCGGCCTTGCGTATGCCGAGGTCAACATCGAAGAGGACCCCGACGCGCTGGTCTTCGTGATGGAGGCCAATAACGGCAACCAGACCGTGCCCACGCTGCTCTTTCCCGATGGCTCCACCGCCACGAACCCCTCGCTGATCGAGGTCAAGAAGCGCCTCGCCTAAGAGGCGGGGTTCGGCTCAGCCGGGGGCGGACGCCAGGGCATCGGCAATCATCCGATGACCTTGCGCCTCAAAGGGCTCATCGCCAACTTGGTAGGCCCAGGCGGCGGCGCCAATGGCCTCACTCAGGCACTGACGGTGCCAGGCGCGTGGCTCCCGAGGGTCTGGGCCATAGCCCTCGAAGAAGGCCGCCTCCAGGCGAGGATCGCGCCGGAAGTCCTGTGCGGCAAGTCGGGCTAGGTCACTCATCGCCGGGCGCAAGTCCGCTCGCCCGAAGTCGATGACACTCACGATCCCGTCGTGGATCAGCCAGTTGCGCGGCTGCCAATCCCCATGGGTCGGGACCAAGGCCGCCGGTTCCGGGACCCAGCGATCGAGTTCAGCGCGCAGACGCTCCTCGGTGTCCGGTGGTATGCGGTGTGGCCCGTCGAGCCAGCGGCGGGCATTGTCCCGGAGCCGGCTGACATAGTCCGGATCGACGGGACCGCCCTGGGCGTGGAACCGACGCAACAGCTCGCCGGCTTGGACGTAGGTATCGGTCGCGTCGGCGGCGGGATCGCCGAGCACGAGCCGCCCCGGGAGGTATTCGGTCACGAGGATCTTCTCGGCGAGGTCCGCATGGCGTAGTAGTGGGGCGCGGCCGATCGAGGTCCAGGGCGCCAGGTGGGCACGATGGGCTGCCAGTTCCCGAGCGATGTGGTGATCCGCCGGCCCGCCGGCCTTGACGATGAGTCGTTCGCCCGCCTGCGTGACCTCGAGCACCGTCGTCCCCACCAGTCCCCAGGAGTGATCGGCCTCGACGTGTAGGCCTGGCAGCCACTGGGTCAGCAGGTCACGCTGGGCGGCCGACAGCGAGTCCAGAGCGAGGGTCATGAAGGTCAACGCTAACTGTTCCTCGGAAACTGACAGCGTGCCCTCAGACCGCACTCAGCCTCGAGGGCCACGATGGGTCGTGCCCTTCGCCGGGGCGCGTGGACGTGGGAGCCTCCGTCGCCGCCCCGGCGGGTGGTCCACTTCCGGCCACGGCAGTTGGGAAGCTGTCCCTCACGCAGTTCGGTCAGCTGTCCAGCCACCGCAGGATCAAGCGCCGGGAGATCGACAGCGACGTTCCTCCCCCGGCCCACTCACCGGATGCGAGCTTGGCGCGGTATTCCGCCCGGGTCACCCAATGCGCCTCCGCAATCTCAGTGCCGTCGAGCCGCAGCGTCGAGTCGTCGGTGCGCGCCTCGAAGCCGAGCATGAGCGAGGCGGGGAACGGCCACGGCTGATCGCCCAGATACCGGACGTCACGGCATACAACCCCCACTTCCTCGTGAACCTCACGAGCCACCGCCATCGCCAGTGACTCGCCGGGTTCCACGAAACCAGCGAGCACTGACAACCGCCCCTGCGGCCACGCGGGATGCCGGGCGAGCAGCAACCGGTCGTCCGGATCGAGGACCGCGACGATGATCGCGGGGTCGGTCCGCGGGAAATGCTCGCTGCCATCGGCCGGGCAGCGCCGGGTCCAGCCCGCGTTGGCGAGTTCGGTGGGCACGCCGCAGCGTGGGCAATGTGTATGTGCCGCATGCCAATTCGCGAGTGCCACCGCCGTCGCGAAGGCTTCACCGTCCACGGGGTTCAGATCGGCGCCGTGCCCGCGCAAGGTGAGCCAGCCGTCCTGCGCCTCCTCTGGCGGGAGCAGTAGCGCCACATGAGGCCGGTCAGCGGACATACCGAGGAAGATCGCGTCATAGGCCGAATCCCCCGCCTCGGGTGCCCGCCAGGCAAGGCCTGGACCCACACTCTCCGGCGGGTCCGCGGGACCTGGCCGGGCGGCATACCCCGGGGCACGGCCGTCGGCGAGCGGCAGGACCAGGGTGTCGGCATCGGCCAGCAGGGCCTCGATTAAGCCGGGCTCGCCGCGCCGCTCGGCCGCGCGATCCAGGCCAACGCTTGTCAGCGGGATGTCCCGCAGCAACGACGCGTCATCGATCACGCGGTCCATCCTGGCCCATCCGAGCCGGCGTGCCGCGGCTGGTTTGGGAGAGAACCCTGACGTCTGGGAGAGAAGCTTCCCTCCCATATGTCAGTCTTCCGGCATTGGGCGGGAAAGTTGTGACGTCTGGGACGGGCTCGGTAGGGCTTGGGGCGGGCTATTCGTAGGTGCGGAAGCCGCGCTTGGTCTTGGGGCCGAGGTAGCCCGCCTGGACGAGGTGCTCCAGGAGCGGGGCGGGGGCGAACCCGGGCTCGCGGAACTCCAGGTAGAGCTCGCGCTGGATCGCCAGCGAGACATCGAGGCCGACAACGTCGAGCAACTCAAAAGGCCCCATCGGCAGTCCACACCCGGTCTTCATCGCCGTGTCGATGTCATCAGCGGTGGCGTAATTGGCCTGCAGCATCTTGATGGCGTCATTGAGATAGGGGAAGAGCAGGGCGTTGACGATGAAACCACTGCGGTCCCCACAGGTCACGGCGACCTTGCCAACCGAGCCGCACAACTCTTGCACGGTCGCGGTGACATCGGCGCCGGTGGCGACGGTGTGCACGACCTCGACGAGCTTCATGATCTGCGCCGGGTTGAAGAAGTGCATGCCGATGACATCACCCGGCCGCGAGGTGACCTTCGCGCAGTCGATGATCGGCAGGCTCGAGGTCGTCGTCGCCAGGATCGCCCCCGGCTTGCAGATCTCGTCCAGCTCGCGGAAGAGCTGCTGCTTGACCTCCAGATCCTCGGCGATCGCCTCGACGACGAGGTCGACATTGCCCAGCGCCGAGCGCTCGGTCGCCCCGGTGATCCGGCCGTTGATGGCGTCGGCGTCCTCCTGGGTCAGCCGGCCCCGCTCGATCATCTTGGTCTGCGACCTCGCGATGGCCGCCAGCACGCCATCGACCTTGTCCTGGCCGCGCGCGACGAAGGTCACGGCATAGCCCGCCTTGGCGAAGACCTCGATGATGCCAGTCGCCATCGTCCCGGACCCGACGACGCCGACGGATTCGATCGTGCGCAAGGCCACCCCGGCCGGCGGCTCGCCGCTCGGGGTCTGCGCATCGGCCACGACCTCGGGGGAACTCGGGGCGGCATAGGTGTAGAAACCGCGCCCGCTCTTGCGTCCGGTCAGGCCAGCGCTGACCATCTGCTTGATGATCGGGCTCGGCGCGTGCAGCCGGTCCCGGCCCTGCTTGTACATCGTGTCGAGGATCTCGTATGCCGTGTCGAGACCGATGAGGTCGAGCAGCGCGAGCGGACCCATGGGATAGCCACAGCCGAATCGCATTGCGGCATCGAGATCTTCGCGCGATGCGTACTTGCTTTCATACATCGACACGGCGTGGTTGAGGTAGCCGAAGAGCAGCGCATTGGCGATGAAGCCGGCCTTGTCGCCCACGACGACCGGCTGCTTGCCGAGGCGGTCCGCGAGCGCCTTGACGTCCGCGAAGACATCATCGGCGGTGATGACCGTCTTGATGACCTCGACGAACTGCATGACCTGGGCCGGGTTGAAGAAGTGCATGCCGACCACCCGCTTGGGGTCTTTGGTCGCCACCGCGATCTCGGTGACCGGCAGGGAGGAGGTGTTCGTCGCCAAGATCGCGTCCGCGGCAACAATGTCGTCGAGCGCGGTTAGGATCGCCTTCTTGAGCTCGATGCGCTCCGGCACGGCCTCAACAACGAGCTGGCAGTCGGCGCAGTCGGCCATCTCGGTCGTGAAGCGGATGCGGGCTTGCAGCGCGTCGGCGTCCTCCTGCGCGAGCTTCCCCCGGCTCACCGCGCGACCGGTGCTCTTGGTGACGAAACCTTGGCCGCGCTCCAGCGCCTCGGGCGCCACCTCGACGGCAACGACCTCAATTCCGTTGCGGGCGAAGACTTCCGCGATCCCCGCACCCATGGTCCCGAGACCGACGACACCGACTTTGGTGAACTCACGCGACATACCGGCGAGTCTGTCATTGGAGGTATGCCGCGGCCATGCCATGGCGACGTGAGTCCCGCCACCCCTCCTCGCCCCCGGGACGCGGCCTATTCGCGCGACGCCAGCCAGGCCCGGCGGCGCGCCGCCAGCTCCCCCGTGGCCGGATCGACGGCATCGGGCCGCGGCGAGCGAAAGAAGACGAACGACTTGCCCCCGACCTGCCAGATCGGGCGGTCGGCGGACTCGTCATACAGCCGAGCATGCGGCATCTCCGCGGCGATCTCGCCGATATCGCTCACCCTCGCCCGGCGCCCCATACCCATCGAGTATGCCGCTCAGACAGAGGTCGGGGCCGGCTCGCCCCCTGCAGCGAGCCGGCCCCGAGGCTTCCGTGGTAGCTACTTCACCTCGCGGGTCAGCACCCGCCAGGATCCGATCGCCAGAGGTATGCCGATCCACACGGCCGACGCGGTCCCCAGGTGCGCCCAGTCAGCGCCGGTCATCGAACCGGACATCAGCGGGTCGATGGTTCGGTTGAGGTCCAGCCAGGTGGCGGCCGTCTGCAGCTTGGGGAAGGCCCCGACGATCGACCAGATGGTCGGCAGCAGGATCGAGGCAACGATCGCGACGGGCGTGTTCAGCACGGCGAAGCCGAACCCGAGGCCCTGGATGATGAAGATCGTCATCGCGACGACGAAGCCGAGCACGACCCGCCAGGACATCGACCAGTCGCCCGGCGTGTCGCGCAGCGCGATGGTGAGCAGATGCCCGAGCGCAGCGGCCGCAAAGGATGCGGCCACGACGAGCAGGCCCAGCAGAACGCCCGCCACGACCTTGGCGAGCAGAACCCGGCTGCGACGCGGCTCCAAGGTGAAGGTCACCAGCCCCGTGCGCTGACTCCACTCGGCGGTCGCCGCCATGATGCCGACGATCGGCAGCAGCACGATGAGCGGGAAGGAGGTTACGCCGAGAAAGACACTGAAGGTGCTTTCGTCAGGGGTGCCCCAGATGACCATCGCGGCGACGATCAAGGCCGAAATCGCCGACATCACGATCAGCATCCAGCGGCCCGCGCGGGTGTCGACCATCTTGCGCAATTCCACGCGCGCGAGCCGGGTGAAGGGGATGCCGCGCACGTCCGTGAGCGCCGGGCGGTCATGAGTTAGGTGCGAGGTCGAGGCGTCAAGTACGGCAGTCATGTCGGGTCCTTTCAGGCGGCCGCGGCATCGCGGGCGTCGGCGGCGGTCAGGCTGAGGAAGAGCTGCTCGAGCCCCTCGGAGCCGGTTGTATGCAGTTCGGTCAGGACGATCCCCGCCTCCAGGGCGATCCGCCCGACGGCCTCGGGTGCGGCCTTGACCAGCAGGCCGGTTCGGTCGCCGGTGAGCTCGAGGCCGGCCCGTCGCACGGCGTCGGCGAGGCGCTCGTTGTCCAGCGACCCGACACGGGTGCCTTGCGCGCCGAGCAGGTCGTCCTTGCGTCCTTGGGCGAGGATCTTGCCGCGCCCGATCATGACCAATTCGTCGGCGATGATCTGCACTTCATGCAGCAGGTGACTGGACAGCAGCACCGTGCCGCCCTGGTCCGCATACGCCCGGAGCAACTGGCGCATCCAGTGAATTCCTTGCGGGTCAAGGCCATTGGCCGGCTCATCGAGGATGAGGACTTGCGGGTCACCCATCAGCGCGCCGGCCAGGCCGAGGCGCTGGCGCATGCCGAGGGAGTAGTTGCGCACCCGTCGCTTGGCTTCGTCGGGGGTCAGCCCGACGAGATCGAGGGACTGCTCGACGCGCGCCTTGGGCGCATCGATCGTCATGCCGATTAGGTGCAGCACCTCCTTCCCGGTGCGGCCGGGGTGCTGCGCGGCGGCATCAAGCATGACGCCGACGTGGCGCGCCGGATTCGGCAGCTGGCGATAGTCGCGGCACAGGATCATCGAGCGACCACTGGTCGGCGGCGTGAGTCCCGTCATCATCCGCATCGCGGTCGACTTGCCCGCGCCATTGGGGCCGAGGAAGCCGACGACCGATCCGGGCGTGACCTCGAAGCTGATGTCGTCCACGGCGGTAAAGCTGCCATAGCGCTTGGTGAGGTTCTCCACGGTGATCATGACCTCAACTCTGGCCCGCACGCCTAGGCCCGCACATCGGTACAACGACTCATTCCACCCCCGACTTTGGTCTATCTCCCGGGTGCCGGGCAGGGACCTGAGTCGCTGCGGCGCCCGGCGTCGCGCCGCCTACCCTTGGAGGTATGCCGCCCGCCCGCGACCCTGCCCAGCCGCCGGTGCGGCTGCCGGGCAAGATATGGCGCATCGCCTTTGTCGTCGTGCTGGGACTGCTCGCGTGGACAACCGTCGTGACGACCTTGGCGCCCAATGTGCCCGAGTGGCGCTCGGTGTGGCTGTTTCTTGCTGATCCTGTGCTCGGGGTCATCGCTGGCGTGCTGACGATCTGGCGTCGTCGCCGCCCCTTGCTCATCGCCTTCGTCGTCACCCTGCTCGGTGTCATCTCGACCTCCGCTGGCGGGGCAGTTCTCCTCGTCCTCGCCTCCGTTGCCGCCCGCCGCCGGTGGCGCGAGCTGGCCTGGCTCGCCCCGCTGAATGTCGCCAGCGGCGTGGCCGTCGAGCGGCTCTATCCCAGCGATCCAACGACTAGCACGCCGCTGCTGGTCATGCTCATCCTCATCGTGCTTCTGGTCGCGGTCATCGTCGCGGTGGGGTATGCCGTCGGCGGCCGTCGCGAGTTGCACCGGGAGCGCGCCGAGGCGGCGGAATTGGATGCCCAGCGGCGGGCCGCGCAGGCCGCCGCCGGCGAGCGGACGCGCATCGCGCGCGAGATGCATGACGTTCTGGCACACCGCATTTCACTCGTGGCGATGCACGCCGGCGCCCTGAACTATCGCACTGATCTGCCAGCCGATCAGGTGCGCAGCGCGCTGGCGACGATCGAATCCAATGCCCATCAGGCGCTCGCCGATCTGCGCGAGGTGCTCGGCGTCCTGCGCGAACCGCGGCCCGATTCGCAGGCCGGTGCGGACGCCCCCGAACCGCCGCAACCCGAGATCACCGACCTGCCGGCCCTGATCGGCGAGGCGAGCAGCCTCGGCAGCCGGGTCACCTTGGCCGATGAGACCGTGGGGGTGGTGCCCACGGGGGCCGGGCGGGCGGCATACCGAGTGGTCCAGGAGGCCCTGACGAATGCCCGCAAACACGCGCCGGGCACGGCTGTGACGGTGCGGCTGGCCGGACGGCCGGCCGCGGGGCTGACGATCGACGTGCGAAATCCCCGTCCAGTGCGGCCCTTGCCGAAGGCCCTACCGGCATCCGGACTCGGGCTGTTGGGTCTCGCCGAGCGCGTCTCGCTCGCCGGTGGGCGTCTGCGTCACGGCTCGGGCACCGACGGTGGGTATGTCGTGAGCGCCTGGCTCCCCTGGCCCGCCGAGGCCACCGCCGACTTCACCCCGGAAGTCTGCGCTGACCCCCTGCTTAAAAGCACGGACGAGCGCAGACTTTCGGCATCGGGAGAAAAATGGGTCAACGATCGGGGCGGGGCGTGAGCGGGGAGATCCGGGTGGTGCTTGTCGACGACGACCCGATGGTGCGCACCGGGTTGGGGCTGATCCTCGGGGGCGACCCCGGCATCGCAATCGTTGCCGAGGCGGTCGATGGGGAGGACGCGGTGCGGGTCGTCGCCGAGCACCGGCCCGATGTCGTCCTGATGGACATTCGGATGCCGCGCCGTGACGGCCTGAGCGCGACGGAGGCGATCCTCGCGATGCCCGATCCGCCGCGGATTCTGGTGTTGACGACCTTCGACGCCGATGACCTGGTGCTCAAGGCGCTGCGCGCGGGCGCCGCGGGTTTCCTGCTCAAGGACACCCCGCCTGCGCGCCTGGTGGAAGCGGTCCGTGCAGTCGCCGACGGCCAGCCGATGCTCTCCCCCAGCGTGACGGCGCAACTGATCGCGGCCGTCGCCCAGCCGGAGCTGGGTGCGGCGCAATCGGCTCGCGCCGCCGCCGAGGGCAAGCTCGCCACGCTGACAGACCGCGAGGTGGAGGTCGCGCAGGCGATCGGCCGGGGATTGTCCAATCAGGAGATCGCCGGCGAGCTGTATATGTCGGTCGCGACGGTCAAGGCGCACGTCGGGCGGCTGTTCACCAAGCTCGGCGTCGACAACCGCGTCCAGATCGCGATCCTGGTCCACGACGCGCAGAAGTAGGCTCTCCCCTTGTGCGAGTCGTCATAGCCCGGTGCAGCGTGGATTATGTCGGGCGACTGACGGCCCATCTGCCGCTGGCTACCCGCCTGCTCATGGTCAAGGCCGACGGCTCGGTGCTCATCCACAGCGATGGTGGTTCCTACAAGCCGCTGAACTGGATGTCGCCGCCGTGCTCGATGGCCGAGACCGCGCCCGATGAGACCGAGGCCGCCGAGGGGGTGGGCCTGGTGTGGGTGGTGCGGCATACCAAGTCCGATGACCACCTGCGGATCAGACTGTATGAGGTGCTGTCGGACTCCTCGTTCGACCTCGGCGTCGATCCTGGACTAGTCAAGGATGGCGTCGAGGCTCACCTGCAGGCGCTGCTCGCCGAGCACATCCACACCCTCGGCGATGGCTATCAGCTGGTCCGGCGCGAATACATGACCGCCATCGGGCCGGTCGACATCCTCGCGAAGGACGCCTCCGGCGTGACCGTGGCCGTGGAGATCAAGCGGCGCGGCGAGATCGACGGCGTCGAGCAACTCACTCGCTATCTGGAACTGATGAACCGCGACCCACACCTGGCCCCGGTGACGGGAGTCTTTGCGGCACAACAGATCAAGCCGCAAGCCCGCACCCTTGCCGAGGACCGCGGCATCCGCTGCGTGGTGCTCGACTATGACGACCTCAAGGGCATCGACGCCTCCGAGCACCGCTTGTTTTAGCGGGTGGCGCCCGGCCAGGGGCCGAGGGTCCAACCGTCGTCGCCGGCTTGGACCTCGACGTGCGCGCAGTTCGCGAGCGGAGGCGGCGGGCTGGGGACGGCGCCGAGTGCCAGCCGCGGCAAGCCCAGCGACATCGCGCCACCGTGACTGATCACCAGCACCGTCTCGCCGCGATGCAGGTCGGCGATGCTCGACAGCGCCTCCCCGAAGCGCGCCAGCACCTCCTCGCCCGACTCGCCCCCGGGGATCCGGGGGGATAGGTCGTCGGCCAGCCAGGCGGCATACGTCGTGGTGAGTCGGTCATCGTCGAAGCGCGCGCCCGCGAGGTCAGCCACGCGGAACTCGCGCAAGCCGTCCTGCTGCCGCAACGGCACCCCCAGCGCGTCAGCGACAATCGTCCCGGTCTCGACGGCGCGGCCGAGGGGACTGGTGTAGACCAGCGCGATCCGCCGGTCCCGAAGGGTGTCGGCCAGCGTGGCAGCCTGTGCCCGCCCGAGCTCGGTGAGCACGCCGCCCTCATCCGAGAGGATCTCGGAGCCGACCGTGTATGCCGCGTCGCCGTGGCGCGCGACGATCAGCGTTGCGGGGCAGAACAGGCTCACCGGCCCACCATAGGCCGCCGCACGCCAGCCGAACCGGTCAGGCGACGGGCGCCGAAATGCGGCTCTCGCGGATGATGTCGACGAAGCGCGCCATGATCTCGTTGAGCCCGAAGTCCTTCGGCGTGAAGACCGCGGCCACCCCGAGCTCGCGCAGCGCCGCGGCGTCGGCCTCGGGGATGATTCCGCCGACGACCACGGGTATGTCGCCCGCCTCCGCCTCGGCCAACCCGCGCAGGATCTCGGGCACCAGTTCCATGTGCGAGCCGGAGAGGATCGAGACGCCCACGAGGTGGACATCCTCGGCGACAGCGGCCGCGACGATCTGCTCCGGGGTCAGCCGAATGCCCTGATAGATCACCTCGAAGCCGGCATCGCGGGCCCGCACCGCGATCTGCTCCGCCCCATTGCTGTGGCCGTCGAGGCCGGGCTTGCCGACGAGCAGGCGCAACTTCTCGCCGAGCTCTGACTCCAGATCGCGCACCCGCGCACGCACGGCGAGCAACTCCTCACCGGAATCGGCCACCCCAACCGAGCCGGAAACCCCTGTGGGAGCGCGGAATTCGCCGAAGATCTCGCGCAGCGCGCCGGCCCACTCCCCCGTCGTGACCTCGGCGCGCACGCACTCCAGGCTCGCCGGCATCAGGCTCCCGGACCCCGCCGCTGCCTCCTTCAGGGCAGCCAGCGCGGCCACCGCCCGATCCCGCTTGGCCGGGTCGGCGTCGCGGGCGGCCCGCCAGGCCCGCACCGCCTCGGCCGCCGCCGCCTCGACCCCGGCGTCCACGGTCTGGATCGCCGTTCCAAGGTCGGCCGTCAGCGGATTCGGCTCGGTCGTCTCGAATTTGTTGACGCCGACGATGATGTCCTCGCCGGCCTCGATCCGGCCGCGCCGCCTCGCGTGCGAGGCGACCAGGGCGGACTTCATATAGCCGGACTCGACCGCCGCGACGGCCCCGCCGAGGTCGGCGATCCGGGCCATCTCGGCCTTCGCCCCGGCGACCAACTCGGCCACCTTGGACTCGACCACCGGCGATCCGGCGAAGAGATCGTCGTACTCCAGCAGGTCCGACTCGTAGGCGAGCACCTGCTGAATGCGCAGCGACCATTGCTGGTCCCACGGGCGCGGCAGGCCGAGCGCCTCATTCCACGCGGGCAGCTGCACGGCCCGCGCCCGGGCATCCTTCGACAGGGTCACAGCCAGCATTTCCAAGACGATGCGCTGGACGTTGTTCTCTGGCTGCGCCTCGGTCAGCCCGAGCGAATTGACCTGCACGCCATAGCGGAAGCGGCGCTGCTTGGGGTCGGCCACGGCATACCGCTCGCTCGTCAGCTCCTCCCACAGCGCAACAAACGCGCGCATCTTGCACATCTCCTCGACGAACCGGACACCGGCGTTGACGAAGAAGGAAATCCGCGCGACGACCTCCCCGAACTCCTCGGGTGGCACGACGCCGGAGTCACGCACCTGATCGAGCACAGCGATGGCCGTTGACATGGCATAGGCGATCTCCTGCACCGGCGTCGCGCCGGCCTCCTGCAGGTGATAGCTGCAGACGTTGGTCGGATTCCACTTCGGGATCGCGCGCACCGTATAGGTCACGACGTCGGTCAGCAGCCGCATCGAGGGCCCCGGCGGGAAGACATAGGTGCCGCGGGACAGGTACTCCTTGATGATGTCGTTCTGCGTCGTCCCGGCCAGGGCGCGCACGGCGGCGGCCGGGTCCTCGCCGGCGGCCACCGCCTGCTCCTCGGCGACGACCTGATAGAGCGCGAGCAGCCACATCGCCGTGGCATTGATCGTCATCGACGTGTTCATGGCGGTCAGCGGGATGCCGTCGAAGAGCGCCCGCATGTCGCCGATATGGCTGACCGGCACCCCGACCTTGCCGACCTCGCCGCGCGCGAGCGGGTGGTCGGGGTCGTAGCCGGTCTGCGTCGGCAGATCGAAGGCGACGGACAGGCCGGTCTGGCCTTTGTCCAGGTTGCGCCGGTACAGAGCGTTGGAGGCCGCGGCACTGGAGTGCCCGGCATACGTCCGCATCACCCAGGGGCGGTCACGTTCGGGGCTCGACATGCTCGCGAACCTACCCGCGCGCCTGCGCGCGCGACAGCGGCCAGCGCGGTGAGGGTCACCACACGAGCGTGGCGGGCGGTGCGAGTTCGCTCACGTCCGCCAGGCAGCCGGTGGTGTCAGCGGTATGCGGGCCGCGCCGCGCCATACTGCCGCGACAGCGCAAGGCGGCGCAGCAGCCGCTCGGAGTGCGGGGACAGGGCGATCAGCCGCATCTCACGGCCGAGCCGACGACCCCGGCGCCGACATTCGAGCAGCAGGCCCAGACCGGTGGAGTCGCGCACTTCGGCGCGAGCGAGATCGAGCAGGAGTGCGCCCTCGCCATCGTCGATGATCGCGTGCAGGTCGGCCCGCAGATCGGCGGCGGTGTGGACATCGATCGATCCGACGATCGTCACCAGCATGCCATCGTCGTGCGGCGCGAGGTGCACGCTGACCGTGCGCTCGCGCAGTGCTGCTGTTCCCATAACTGATCCCCTGACTTTCCGCTCTTGCTCTTATATACGCAGTAGGCGGCCGTTCGGTTGGGTGACACGCGTCACAGCAAGGGATGTGACCATGTTGTGACCGCCCCAACACTGGCCGTTCGCGACATGCGGCAGGCTGGAGGGATGGTCAACCTCACCCGCATCTATACGCGCACCGGCGACGACGGCAGCACCGCGCTCGGCGATTTCAGCCGAACCCGCAAGACCGATCCGCGGCTGGCGGCCTATGCCGATGTCAACGAGGCGAACGCCGCCATCGGGATCGCGCTCGCGGCCGGGGACCTGCGTGCCGATGTGCGCGAGACGCTACTGCGGGTGCAGAACGACCTTTTCGATGTCGGGGCCGATCTGTGCACGCCGGTGCGACCGGCCTACGACTACCCGCCGCTGCGTGTGCAAGCCGGCTGGGTCGAGGAGCTGGAGACGGACTGCGATCGCTACAACGAGGAGCTGACGAAGCTGCGCTCGTTCATCCTGCCGGGCGGGTCGGCCGGATCGGCATACCTGCACCTCGCGTGCACGATCGTGCGCCGCGCCGAGCGCGCCATCTGGGCCGCGATCGAGACGTATGCCGTCGAGCCCGCCCCCGCCCCGGAACCGGGGGGCGTCAATCCCGAGTGCGCGACCTATGTCAACCGGCTCTCCGACCTGCTCTTCATCCTGGCCCGGGTGGCGAATCTCGACGCGGGAGGCGATGTGCTGTGGCAGCCAGGTGGCGGCCGAGCCGAGGCTCCGGCTCGGCGGCGTCGAGGGGTCGCCGACACCGATCCGGGCGACGACGACTGAGATCTCGTTACGCGTGCATACGGTCGCCGAGCCCGGGCGGCTGCGACTCCATCCAGGCGCGGATCGCCGTCAGACCCGCTGGTGCCATGGCAATCTCAAAGGGCGCGTCGCCGGAGGTGGCCGTCGCGGTGAGGGATTCCCCGAGGATGGGTACGACGTCGCTCGGGGGCCTCGGTGCCTCGAGCACGAGGTCCACACGTTCCCAGGTCCGCGCCGGCCGCAGCGACGGCCCCATCATGGTGAACCAGTCGAGTTGTTTGGATCCGAAACGCAGCAACCCCAGCCGCCACGCGGGCTCGGCTGGGGTTCGGACGGCGCACAGCATCAGGGGTTTGTCGCCCGCGATGAACCGGCGACGCAACCAGACAAAGGCGACGGCAAGCAGGGCGATCAGCAGGAGCAGGCCAAGGACCAGTTCAATGGTCTCCAGCAGCTCCACGGCCGTGTCTCCTCGCGGCGCTCGCGCTCAGGCTGAGAAGCCGTCGCCTTCGACCGATTCGGAGACGATCGTGACCTTGTCATGGTCGACCGACAGGAAACCGCCGTCGATCTTGGCGGTGCGCACGCCCTCGCCGGAGTGGATGCGCACATCGCCCTCGGCCAGGACCACAAGCGTCGGGGTGTGACCGGGAAGGATGCCCATGTCTCCGTCGATGGAGCGCGCGGAGACCATGCTCGCCTCGCCCGACCAAACCTGCCGGTCCGCGGCGACCAGATCGACCTGCAGTGCAGCCACAGCACGCATCCTTCATGTCTCGACCAATGGGTGTTCCGGAAGTCTACCGGAGTCCACCTGCCCCAGCCGACCATCCTGGACGCACGCCTAATCCCGGTGCCCGGGCCAGCTCGCCGACGTGGTCGCCACCCAAACCATGCCCGAGGTCGTCAGTTTCGGCCCAGATCGTCACCTCAACTTGACGACTCCAGCCCAACATGACGACCTCAGCGCGAGATCGTCACTTTGGCCCCCCCGCCGCGCCAGGTAGCCGCCACGTGGACGGCTCGGCGACGATGAGCAAAGAAGAACTCCTCGGACGGCAGACTTCTCGACGATCGACAAGCACAGGGTCCCTCCAGCGAAGCGGAGGGACCCTGTGCGAGTCGATGAGGAGAGAAGGCCAGAGAACTCAGAGGTTCTTTTGGATCTCCGCCCACTGGCGCTCGACGTCGTCGAGGCCACCGCACATGAAGAAGGCCTGCTCACCGACGTGGTCATAGTCGCCGTCGGCGATCTTGGTGAAGGCCTCGATGGTGTCGGACAGCGGAACCGTGGAGCCCTCGATGCCGGTGAACTGCTTGGCGACGTAGGTGTTCTGGGACAAGAAGCGCTGGATGCGGCGAGCGCGGTTGACGAGGATCTTGTCCTCTTCGGAAAGCTCGTCGATGCCGAGGATCGCGATGATGTCCTGGAGTTCCTTGTTGCGCTGCAGGATCTGCTTGACCCGGACTGCGGTGTTGTAGTGCGCCTCGGTGATGTAGCGGCGGTCGAGGATTCGCGACGTCGAGGTCAGCGGGTCCACGGCCGGGTAGATACCGAGCGAGGCAATCTCACGGGAAAGCTCGGTCGTTGCGTCGAGGTGGGCGAAGGTGGTCGCCGGGGCGGGGTCGGTGTAGTCATCGGCCGGCACGTAGATCGCCTGCATCGAGGTGATCGAGTGGCCACGCGTGGAGGTGATGCGCTCCTGGAGCACACCCATCTCGTCGGCGAGGGTGGGCTGGTAACCCACGGCGGACGGCATACGGCCGAGCAGGGTGGAGACCTCGGAACCGGCCTGGGTGAAGCGGAAGATGTTGTCGATGAACAACAGCACGTCCTGCTTCTGGACGTCGCGGAAGTACTCCGCCATCGTCAGCGCCGACAGGGCGACGCGCAGACGCGTGCCCGGCGGCTCATCCATCTGGCCGAAGACCAAGGCGGTCTGGCCGAGAACGCCAGCCTCGTCCATTTCGACCATGAGGTCGTTGCCCTCACGGGTGCGCTCACCGACACCGGCGAAGACCGACACACCACCGTGGTCGCGCGCCACGCGGGCGATCATTTCCTGGATCAGAACGGTCTTGCCGACACCGGCACCACCGAACAGGCCGATCTTGCCACCCTGGACATAGGGCGTGAGCAGGTCGATGACCTTGATGCCGGTCTCGAACATCTGGGTCTTGGACTCCAGCTGGTCGAAGGAGGGCGCCTGGCGGTGGATGCCCCAGCGCTCCTGGACATCGAGGGTCTCGCCCGGCTGCAGGTTGAGGCAGACACCGGTGGTGTTGAAGACCTTGCCGAGCGTGACATCGCCGACGGGCACCGAGATGGGGCCGCCGGTGTCGTGCACGGCCGTGCCGCGGACCAGGCCGTCGGTCGGCTGCAGGGAGATGGCGCGGACCATGTTGTCGCCGATGTGCTGGGCGACCTCAAGGTTAAGGGCCTTGCGCTCACCGCCGAGTTCGACCTCGGTGGTGAGCAGGTTGTACTGGTCCGGCATCCCGTCGACGGGGAACTCCACGTCGACGACCGGGCCGATGATGCGGGAGATCCGGCCGACGGAACCCTGCTGGGTGCCCTGGGCCGACTCGGTGACAGTGGCAGTCATTTCTGGTTTCCTCACTTGCTCTCGGCCAGGGCGCTGGCACCGCCGACGATTTCGCTGATCTCTTGGGTGATCTCGGCCTGACGGGCCTGGTTGGCCAATCGGGTGTAGGTGTTGATGAGGTTCTCGGCATTGTCCGTCGCCGACTTCATAGCCCGCTGGCGCGCCGCGAGCTCGGAGGCCGCGGCCCCGAGCATGCAGGTCCAGATCCGAGCCGTGACATAGCGCGGCAGCATCGCCTTGAGGACTTCCTCGGCGCTCGGTTCGAACTCATAGAGCGGCAGGATGTCGTTGCTCGCGGGCGCATCCTTGGGCGCGTCGACAACCTCGATCGGCAGCAGGCGCAGCACCCGCGGCTCCTGGTTGACCATCGAGTTGAAGCGCGTGTAGACGATGTGGATTTCGTCGAGCCCGCCCTCAGCGGTCGGCTTCAGGAAGTCCTCGACGATCCGCTCAGAGATCTCGCGGGCCCGCTCGACCTGCGGCTTCTCGGTATTGCCCGTCCACTCGGCCGCGTACTCGCGCCCACGGAATTTGTAGTAGGACACGGCCTTGCGGCCCACGAGGTATGCCGCGACCTCCTTGCCCTCCGCGCGCAGCTCACCGATCAGCCGCTCGCTCTCCTTGATCGCGCCCGACGCATACGCGCCGGCCAAGCCGCGGTCGCTGGTGAGGATGAGCACGCCGGCCCGCTGCGGATTCTCGACCTCGGTGGTCATCGGGTGCGGGTGGTTGCTGTAGGTGGCCAGCGCCGAGAGCGCCTTGGTCAGCGCATGGGTGTACGGCGCCGATTCCATCACCGCGGCGCGCGCCTTGACCACGCGCGAGGCAGCCATCAGCTCCATCGCGCGCGTGATCTTCTTCGTCGCGCTCACCGAGCGGATGCGCTGCCGGTAAACCCGGATCTGCGCTCCCATACCTTCGCCTCTCTCCTAGAAAGTCAGTCGGTCGTCAGCTCAGCGCCGGCGAACGATCTGCTCCTGCTCGATCTCGCCTTCGAGGGCGCCCGGGTCGGCCTCGTGCCCGACCGGCACATTGTGCGCACCGGAGGCATCGAACTGCTTCTTGTATGCCGTGACCGCGTCGCTCAGCGAGGACTCGGTGTCGTCCTCGAACTTCGTGGTCTCGCGGATGGTGTCGAGGATGCCCTTGTGCTCGCGGCGCAGGTAGTCCAAGAACTCGCCCTCGAAGCGGGCGACATCCTCGACGGCGATGTCGTCGAGCTTGCCCGTCGTGCCGAGCCAGATCGAGACGACCTGCTCCTCGACCGGGTAGGGGCTGGACTGCTTCTGCTTGAGCAACTCGACCAGGCGACCACCACGGGCCAACTGCGCCCGTGAGGCCGGGTCGAGGTCGGAGGCGAACATCGCGAAGGCTTCCAGCGCACGGAACTGGGCCAGGTCGAGCTTGAGGCGACCGGATACCTGCTTCATGGCCTTGATCTGCGCGGCGCCACCGACGCGGGAAACCGAAACACCCACATCGATCGCCGGGCGAACGTTGGAGTTGAAGAGGTCGGCCTGGAGGTAGATCTGGCCGTCGGTGATCGAGATGACATTGGTCGGGATGTATGCGGAGACGTCACCGGCCTTGGTTTCGATGATCGGCAGACCAGTCATGGAGCCGGCGCCGAGGTCGTCCGAGAGCTTGGCGCAACGCTCGAGGAGCCGGCTGTGCAGATAGAACACGTCACCGGGGTAGGCCTCGCGGCCCGGCGGGCGGCGCAGCAGCAGCGAAACGGCGCGGTAGGCCTCGGCCTGCTTCGACAGGTCGTCGAAAACGATGAGGACGTGCTTGCCTTGGTACATCCAGTGCTGGCCGATGGCCGAGCCGGTGTAGGGCGCGAGGTACTTAAAGCCCGCGGAGTCGGAGGCCGGGGCCGCGACGATCGTGGTGTATTCCAGCGCACCGGCGTCCTCGAGGGTGCCGCGCACGGAGGCGATGGTCGAACCCTTCTGGCCGATGGCGACATAGATGCAGCGCACCTGCTTGGTCGGGTCGCCGCTCTCCCAGAACTCCTTCTGGTTGATGATCGTGTCGACCGCGACCGTGGTCTTGCCGGTCTGGCGGTCACCAATGATCAACTGGCGCTGGCCACGGCCGATGGGGGTCATGGCGTCGACGGCCTTCAGGCCCGTCTGCAGCGGCTCGTGCACCGACTTGCGCTGCACGACGGTGGGCGCCTGGAGCTCGAGGGCGCGGCGCTCCTCGGACTGGATCTCGCCGAGGCCGTCGATCGGCTGGCCCAGCGGGTTGACGACGCGACCGAGGTAGGCATCGCCGACCGGCACCGAGAGGACCTCGCCGGTGCGCTTGACGGTTTGGCCTTCTTCGATCTTGGAGAAGTCACCGAGGATGACGACACCGATCTCGTGGACGTCGAGGTTCAGCGCGAGGCCGAGGGTGCCGTCCTCGAACTGGAGCAGCTCGTTGGTCATGGCCGAGGGCAGGCCCTCGACGTGGGCGATACCGTCACCGGCGTCGATGACGCGGCCGACCTCCTCCCGAGAGGCCTGGCCGGGCTGGTAGGACTGGACGTAGGCGTCCAGCGCGTCCCGGATCTCCTCCGGACGGATCGAAAGCTCCGTCATCTGTTCTCTCCTTATGAGGTCCACGTCGCCGTGGTGGCGGGTGCGGTATGTCGTATGTCGCTGTGCTGGTCGCGAGGAGGTCCCCCTCGCGGGGGTGGGTCAGCTGCCGAAGTGGCGGCGGGCCCCTTCGAGTTTGGTGGCGATGGTGCCGTCGATGACCTCGTCGCCGATCTGGACTCGCATCCCGCCGACCACAGAGGGATCGACGATCGGCTGGACCTGGACCGGACGGCCATACATCCGCTCCAAGGCGGTGGCTAGGCGCTCGCGCTCGGCGTCGCCGAGGGCGGTCGCCGAGGTGACGACCGCGGTGACCTGGCCGCGGCGCTCGGCGATCTGCTGGAGGTAGCCCTCCAGAGTCGCGGCGAGGCGCTTATCGCTGCGCTTGCCGACGGCCTGCTGGGCCAGGCGCACCGTCTCCGGCGCGGCCTTGCCCGTCAGCAACCGGCCGACGATCTGCGATTTGCCGCCCGGATTGCCCTGACGGTTGGTCAGCGCATCGCGCAGCTCCGGATTGGCCGCGACGATCCGCTCGAAGCGGAAGAGCTCGTCCTCGACCTGTCCCAACCGACCGGCCCGATCCGCGCTCTCGGCCAGACCGGCGACACCGAAATTCTCGATCGTGTCGGTGAGGTCTCGCTCATCAGCCCAGCGCTGGCCGGCGAGGACCGCCAGCACATGCGTGGCCTGATCGGAGACCTTGCCGCCGAAGAGTCGGCGCGCCAGCGCATCCTTGGCCTCCCCCTCGCGCGAGGGATCGGTCAGGGCTCGGCGCAGGGTCGCATTGCCCTCGACCGTCGCGCCGGCCGCGAAGAGCTGCTCGGCGAGGTCAGCGGCATCCACCGAGCCGATAACCTCCGCGAGCGCGGCCAGTCCTGCCTTGGCGGCAGCGCGCGAGCTGCCGCGCATCAGGAGTCGACCTTCTGCGCCGTGAGGTTGCCGGACTCGAGCTCAGCCAGGAATCGATCGACGATGCCGGTCTGACGGGCCTGGTCGTGCAGAGACTCCCCGACGATCTTGCTGGCCAGATCGGTCGAAAGCCGGCCGACCTCACCACGCAACTGCGTGGCGGCCTGCGAGCGCTCCGCCTCGATCTGCCGGTGCGCCGCCTCGGTGATCCGGGTGGCTTCGGCCTGCGCCTGGCCCCGCATCTCGGCGACGATCGCGCTGCCCTGGACGCGAGCGTCCTCGCGGATCTGGGTGGCCTCGGTGCGGGCCTCCTTCAGCTGCGCCTCGTACTGCGCCTTGGCCGCCTCGGCGGCCGCCTGGGCCTCCTCGGCCTGGGCCATGCCGCCCTCGATGGCGGCCGCGCGGGCGGCATACGCCTTCTCGAGGTTGGGGACGACCTTCTTGGCGATGACGAAGTAGAGGATGCCGAAGGCGATGAGGCCGAAGATCAGCTCACCGTAGAGGGGCAGGATAGGCATCCGGCCCGCGACCGGGTCGCCTCCGGGGGTGCCTTCCGTCTCCGCGACGAGGCCCACCAGTGGTGCAAGACCTGTCAAGTGCACGGCGTTCTCCTAGTGCTTGGCTGCGGACGTTTCGAGTTAATGGCCGCTGACGATCAGCGGAAGACGAACGCGAGAACCAGACCGAAGATGGCCAGCGCTTCAGCAAGGGCGAAGCCGAGGATGGCGATGCCCTGGAGCATGCCGCGGGCCTCGGGCTGACGGGCGACGCCATTGATGAAGGCGGCGAAGATCAGGCCGATACCGATACCCGGGCCGATGGCGGAGAGGCCGTAGCCCAGGATCGCGATGTTGCCTTCCATGAAAGGTCCTCTTTCATTTGTGTTATCCGACCGGCACCTCGCCGGCGGAAGTTTGTGGGGTGGTTTTGCTATTCAGTTGTCGTGCGCGGCGATCCAGCGAACCGGGGCCGAAAGGTGGTGCAGCTCAGTGCTCTTCGGAAATGGCGTCCGAGATATAGGTCGCCGCGAGCAGCGTGAAGATGTAGGCCTGGAGGAACTGGATCAGCGCCTCGAAGGCGGTGAAGATCAGCGCCATGGCGAAGGAGCCGATCGAGGTGATCTTCAACCCGATGCCGCCATGCAGGAGCATGTACTCGCCGCCCATCACGAAGAGCAGCAGCAGCATGTGGCCAGCGAACATATTGCCGAAGAGTCGCAAGGCGAGCGTGAGCGGGCGGATGAGGAAGAACTGGGCGTATTCCAGCGGGATCATCAGCACATAGATCGGCTTGGGCAGACCCTTGGGGATCATCCCCGTGAGGTAGTGCCCGACGCCCTTCTTGCGCATGCCGGCGATGTGGTAGACGACGTAGACGACCAGGGTCAGCGCGATCGGGAAGGCGATGCGGCTCATCGTCGGATACTGAATCGGCGGGATGATGCCGAAGAGGTTGTTGACGAGGATGACCACGAAGAGGCTGAACAGCAGCGGAACGAAGCGCAGGAACTCTTTGGACCCGATGATGTCGCGGGCGAGGCCGTTGCGGACGAAGTCATAAGCCTGCTCGACGAGCCACTGCCCCTTACCGGGGACGATCGCGGCCTTCTTGGTCAACGCGATCAGGGCCCAGCTGATGAGGATGACCGACAGGCCGAAGACCGCCATCGGGCGGGTGAAGGTCCAGTCGCCGGAGCCGAAGATCGGCCAGTAGAACTCCTCCGGGGTGGGGGCGTGGAAGCCCTCGCCTTCACCGGACGCCATCGGCGCCACCAGGGAAGTTCCCAGCAGGTGCAGACTCACATGGTCTCCTTGGACGGCGTTCAGATTTACGGCATCCCCCATCGGCACAGCACTGACCGAACGGTCAAACCGGGCAACGTGCGGAATCAGCCCCTACCGTACCGGACCCACACCGCGTATAGCGAAACGGCCATGCCGATCAGGACACCTGGCAAGACGATCCAGCTCGTGCCGAGCCAGCGATCCAACAGATAGGCGGGGATGCCGAAGGTCAGCGGCCCCGCCAGGACATAGGACAGGGCATCCCACATCGGGGGGTTCTGATTGCCTGGGTGCCCGGAATCCTTGCGCTGCAAGGGCGTCAGCGGCTCCTCGTCGCTCCCGCTCATGGGGTATGACGACCGGCCGGCTCATCCTGCGCCGCGCCACCCACGGCGGCCCCGTCGGAGGAGGGCGCCTCGTCATACACCGGGCGCCGTGAGCGCAGGAAGCCGAGCACCTGGAAGACCTGCCACACCAGAGCGCAGGCGAGCGCGGTCAGCCCGAAGGCCCGCCCGTCCAGCCAGTCGGCGCCCTGGAGCAGCAGGATGACCACCAACAGGAAGATCAGCTGCCCGAAAAAGACCGCGAGCGCGGTGGCCATGAAGAGCATCGGCGCGACATTTGCCGCGAGGCGCAGCATGACGACCATGCCGAGGCCGAAGAAGGCGATCGTGACGGCATACCCCAGGGCGGCGCCGAGCGCGGCCTTGCCGCCGCCGGCGAAGAAGGCGATGGCGATGGCGACCGGCCCAACGAGCAACGTCGGCACGAAGGCCGAGCGCGTCATGGCGCGGAAGGGATCGGGGCGGGTCGCGGCTGCGGTCACCGGCCCATTATCGGTCCCGGCGCGTGTCCACCCGCGCGCCCTCAGTGGCCGGGGAAGACTCTCGGCCGGTGGCCGTGGGTGGAGAACCGGGGCAGCCAGACGGTCAAGGCGGCGGTGACGGCCAGGGCCAGCAGCACGAGCGTGGCGGCCAGGCGCGGGTCGAGGAAGACGAAGGACACACAGCCCATCGAGGCGACGGCCGCCCACAGCCACAGCAGCAGCACGGCCCGCCGGTGCCCGTGGCCGATCTGCAGCATTCGGTGATGCAAGTGCTGCGCGTCCGGACTCCAGGGGTGCCGGCCCGCGCGGGTGCGGCGGATGATCGCCAGGGCGACATCGAGCAATGGCAGCAGGATGATCGCGGTCGGCACGAGCAACGGCAACAGGGCCGCGCCCACGACCGTCCCGGACACCTGGTCCGGCGGCACCCCACCCGTGGTGGCGATCATCGCGGCCGCGAGGAGCAGGCCCAGCAGCAGCGCCCCGCTATCGCCCATGAACAGGCGGGCGGGATAGAAGTTGTGTGGCAGAAAGCCGAGGCAGCAGCCGAGCAGCGCGGCCGAGATAAAGGTCGCGGAGCTGAAGACATTGGGCGGGTCGTAGCTGCGTGAGATTGAGTAGCTGTAGGCAAAGAAGCTGGTCGCCGCGATGGCGACGACGCCGGAGGCGAGGCCATCGAGGCCGTCGATGAAGTTGACGGCATTGGTCGAGACGAGCACGGTGAAGATCGTCAATCCGGCGAGCACCGGGCCTGGCAGGACGGTGGTGACACCCAGCACGGGCAGGCTGTAGAGCTGCAGGCCGAAGAAGGCCATGACGCCGGCGGCGACAATCTGGCCAGCGAGTTTGGTCAATGGGTCGAGCTCGTAGACGTCATCGATCGCCCCGACGAGGCAGATCAGACCGGCCCCGAGCAGGACGCCCCACAACTGCGGGGTATCGAAAACCTGCCTCAGGTAGGGCAATTTCGACGCGGTCAACGTCGCCGCGACAAAACCGACGAGGATCGCCACTCCCCCAAGGCGCGGGATCGGCACGGCGTGCACATCCCGGTCCCGCACCTGGGTGAAGGCTCCCACCTTGACCGCGAGCCGGTAGATCGCGGGGACGGCGAGATAGGTCGTCGCCATCGCGACGAGAAGAACGAAGAGATATTCGCGCACCCGGGCGCCGCGTCAGCGGGGGTATGCCGGGAAGCGCGTCACGAGATCGGTCACCTCCGCGCGCACCTCCCGCGTCACGGCGTGGTCGGGGTCCGCATCGCCTTGGGTGATGGCCGTCGCGATCAGCCGGGCGATCGTGCGCATCTCCTCGGTCCCCATGCCCTGCGTGGTGACGCACGGGGTGCCGACGCGGATGCCGGAGGCGACCGACGGCGGGGCCGGGTCGAAGGGGATGGCGTTCTTGTTCAGAACAATCCCCGCCGCGTCGGCGCGCGCCTCGGCGTCCTTGCCCGTCACGCCGACGCCCTGGAGGTCGTGCAGCGACAGGTGCGTATCGGTGCCACCGGTCGTCGGGCGAATGCCGTGCTCGGCGAGGCTGGTCGCGAGGACGGCGGCGTTCTCGACGACCTGCTTGGCGTAGGCGGCATACTCCGGGGTTGCGCACTCCTTGAAGTTGACCGCCTTGGCGGCGATCGTGTGCATCTGCGGGCCGCCCTGCATCATCGGGAAGACGGCCTTGTCGATCGCGGCCTGGTGCTGCTCGGTGCAGACGATCGCGCCGGAGCGCGGGCCGCGCAGCACCTTGTGCGTGGTGAAGGAGACGACATCGGCATATGGCACCGGGCTCGGGATCGCCTTGCCGGCCACCAGGCCGATGAAGTGCGCCGCGTCGACCCAGAAGATCGCGCCGACCTCATCGGCGAGCGCGCGGATGCGCTCGAAGTCGATCAGCCGGGGGATGGCGGAGCCGCCGGCGCAGATGACCTTGGGCCGGTGCTCGCGCGCGAGCTCCTCCATCTGCGCGTAGTTGATGTCCTCGGTTTCCTGGTCAACGCCATAGTGAACGGCGTTGAACCACTTGCCGGAGAAAGAAACTTTGGTGCCATGGGTCAGGTGGCCACCGTGCGGCAGGCTCATCGCGAGGATGGTCTCGCCCGGCTTCATGAAGGCGCCATAGACCGCCTGGTTGGCGCTCGCACCGCTGTGCGGCTGGACGTTGGCGTGGTCGGCGCCGAAAAGCTCCTTGCACCGCTCGATCGCGAGGTTCTCGGCCTTGTCGACCTCGGCGCACCCGCCGTAGTAGCGCCGGCCGGGGTAGCCCTCCGCATATTTGTTGGACAACGTCGAACCGAGCGCGGTGAGCACCCGGGGGCTCGAGAGGTTCTCGCTGGCGATCAGCTGCAGGCCGCCCCGGATCCGGTCCAGTTCGGAAAGCAGGACGCCCGCGATCTCGGGGTCGAAGGCTTCGAGTGCGTCATAGTCCGAGCCGTAGAACGTCATCGTCCGTCCATTTCGTCGCGAGGTGCCGGGTTCGGTCCCACTCTATTGCGCTGTGGCGGGCCCGTCCGCTGTGTCCGGCGCCTGCGGGGTATGCGGGCCGCTCGCCTCCTCGTCCCCGCCGGCCATCGGGACCAGCGCCGCGAGGTCGTCCTCACTGATCGCGCCATGCCGCAGCACGATCGGGGCCGGGCCGGTGCAGTCCAGGATCGTGGAGGGGGCTTGGGAGGTGCGGGGCCCGCCATCGACATACACCTCGACGGCGGAGCCGAGCTGGGTGGCGGCATCCAGGACGCTCGTGGCGGCCGGGCTGCCGTGCAGGTTTGCGCTGGTCACGGCCATCGGGCCGGTTTCCTTGAGCACGGCGAGCGCGATCTCGTCGTCCGGCATCCGCACCGCGACGGTGCCGTGCGTCTCGCCGAGGTCCCACGCCAGCGATGGCTGGGCCCGCACGACGACGGTCAGCGCCCCGGGCCAGAAGCGCTCGACGAGGTCTCGGACGTAGGGCTCGATATCGGTGGCGATCCCGTCGAGGGTGCGCATTTCCCCGATAAGCACCGGCGGCGGCACATCGCGCCCGCGGCCCTTGGCCGCCAGCAGCCGGTGCACGGCATCGGCGTCGAAGGCATCGCACCCGATGCCATAGACCGTGTCGGTGGGTATGACGACCAGTTGCCCACTCTGCACCGCGCTCGTGGCGGCGGTGATCGCCACCTCGCGGTTCTCGGCAGCGGTGGCGGAGACGACGGGACTCATGGGGTGGAAGTCTACGAGCGAGCGGCGCCCTTCATGGTTTCACCGAGACGATGCGGACCGGGCCGTCCGGGGCCTCGGCATTGCCCGGGATGGTGGCCAGCACGGCATACTCCCCGGCGGCGGCCAGCAGGTCGTCGCACGGGAAGTCGGTCGGGTGCACGGCGCCTTGGTCATCGACGAAGACACCTCGCGGCCATCGGCCGCCGACCGCGCCGTGACGACCCAGTCCAGGTGCGGCGAGGCCGTTGTGATGACGAGATCACCGACTACCGTCACGGAGTCGAGTTCGTCGGTGCCACTCTGCGTGAGCCCCCACAGCGGCTTGTCGCCCGCGAGCAGAGGCTCCTTGTGGGCCGCCGAGCAGCCGGCGGCCACGACCACGGCCGCAGCGATGATCGCCAGGCGCGTCCGCATACTCCTCCATCCGCCCCTGGACTCCCGCCGCCCCCGGCGGCTGGCGCGCTGTCGGCGCCAGGCTGGGACGGCGACGCGGAGCGTCCGGGTTCCGGCGGGCGGCGGATTTTGCTGGCTCGCGGTTGCCTGGGCGCGCGGATCAGGGGTGGTTCGGGCCGGCCGCGAGCCGCTTGGCGAGCAGGTCTGCGAGGTCCATCGACTCGCCATCGCGCTCGCCGACCCGCAGCGGCGCGGGCGAGGGCGGGAGGTCGATGCCACGGACGCGCGCGAGCAGTGACGGAGGCGCGGACAGGATGTAAAAGTTCGCGTCCGCGTCGACGCCGACGGAGCGATCGGGCAGCAGGTGCCAGCCCTGGATGCCCGTGCGATAGCGGCCATTGCCCTTGTATGGCCGGACGGTCAGTTCCGTGGTCGGCAGGTCGGTGGCCTGGGCTTGTCGGACGAAATCGGCGATCAGCCGCCGGGCCGCCACCGCCTGCGCCTGCTGCGCCTCGGCGAGTTTGTCCGCGTGGTACTGCGCGTTCTCCCGCGCCCTGGCGCTCCAGTCCTGCTCGCTCATCTCGCCAGTATGCCGCCCGCCCCGGACCCCTACCGCCTGACCTAACGCCTGGTATCGGCCCTGATCAGGGCCGATACCAGGCGGTAGGCCAGTGGTTAGGCGCGGCGCCGCGGCGGGTGCGTGGTCAGTCGCGGCGGCGGGCGATGGTGGCGCGCGGGCGGGCGGCGAGGTCGAGGTGATCCGCAATCTCGGTCCACGCCCCCGTGGCGGCGAGTGCGCGCGGCAGCGACTCCCCCTGCGCGTCGGCGTGTTCCATCACGAGCACGCCACCGGGCTTGAGCAGCAGCGCTGCCCTGGCGGCCACGGCCAGCGGAATCGCCAGTCCGTCGGCCGAGCCGCCATAAAGCGCGATCTGCGGATCGTGATCGGCGACCTCCGGATCGATCGGCACCTGCCCGAGCGGGATGTAGGGCGGATTGCTCACCACCACATCCGCCGCACCGAGGAGGTCACCGAAGGCCGTCGTGGCATCACCGAGCCGCAAGTCCAGCGCCGGCCCGAGCGCCGCAGCATTCCGGGCCGCCCAGGCGTGGGCGAACTCGGACTTCTCCACGGCATACACCTGGGCAGCGGGCAGCTCATCGGCGACGGCGAGCGCGATCGCCCCGGAGCCTGTGCACAGGTCGACCACCACCGGCTCGGTCGCCTCGCAGGCGCGCGCGGCATCGATCGCCAGCCCGGCCACCATCTCGGTCTCCGGCCGCGGGATGAAGACGCCCGGCCCCACGGCGAGGGTCAGGCCCCGGAAGTAGGCGCGCCCCGTCAGGTGCTGCAGGGGTATGCGCAGGGCCCGCTCCCCCACCAACCCACCGAAGCGCTCAGCGGCCCGCGGGTCCAGCGGGTCGCGCAGCACCATCGCCCGCCGGATGGCCGCGGGCTCAACGCCGAGGGCGAAGGACGCCAACTCGAGCGCGTCCGCGTCCGGCGAGGCGACCCCGGCGGCGGCGAGGGTGTCGGCGGCGGCGCGCACCGCGTCATACATCGTGCTCATGCGCGGGGCGAGCTCAGCTCTCGCCGAGCGCGGCGAGCCGGGCCGCCTCGTCGGCGGCCATCAGCGACTCGACCGCGGGGTCGAGTTCGCCGCCGAGGAAGATGTCGAGGTTGTAGGCCTTGTAGCCGGTGCGGTGGTCGCTGATCCGGTTCTCGGGGAAGTTGTAGGTGCGGACCCGCTCGGAGCGGTCCACGGTGCGCACCTGCGACTTGCGGGCGTCGCTCGCCGCGGCGGCGGCCTCGTCCATCGCGATCTGGTGCAGGCGCGCGCGCAGCACGCGCAGCGCGGACTCCTTGTTCTGCAGCTGCGATTTCTCGTTCTGGCAGGAGACGACGACGCCGGTCGGCAGGTGCGTGATCCGCACCGCGGAGTCGGTGGTGTTGACCGACTGGCCGCCAGGGCCGGAGCTGCGATAGACGTCGATGCGCAGGTCATTGGGGTCGATGGAGATATCGACTTCCTCGGCCTCCGGCATCACCCAGACGCCGGCGGCGGAAGTATGGATGCGGCCCTGACTCTCGGTCACCGGGACCCGCTGGACGCGATGCACCCCGCCCTCGAACTTCAGCCGCGCCCACGGCGCCTCGCCCGGTCCGGGCGTGCCCTTGGCCTTGACCGCGACCTGGACATCCTTGTAGCCGCCGAGATCGGACTCGGTCGCATCAATGACCTCGGTGCGCCAGCCGCGCTTTTCGGCATAGCGCAGGTACATCCGCAGCAGGTCACCCGCGAAGAGGGCCGATTCCTCGCCACCCTCCCCCGCCTTGACTTCGAGGATGACATCGCGATCATCATCGGGATCACGGGGTATGAGCAGTCGCCGCAGCTTCTCCTGCGCGCTCGCGTGCGCCGCCTCCAGGGCGGGGATCTCCTCGGCGAAGCTCGGGTCCTCGGCGGCGAGTTCGCGGGCCGCCTCCAAATCGTCCCCGGCGGTGCGCCAGGCTTGGTAAGCATGCACGGTGGGGGTCAGGGCGGCATACCGGCGGCCCACCTCGCGGTAGCGGGTCTGGTCCGCGACGACCTCCGGATCGGCGAGTTGCCGCTCCAGATCGGCGTGCTCAAGCAGCAGCGCTTCGGCGGATTCGAGCATGGACGGCTCCTGCGGTCGCGGGCGGGCGGGCGGGAATGCGAACGCGCCGGCCCACCACGAGGGTGGACCGGCGCGTCAGGAAAGCTAGTTGGCGGCCTTCTTGCCGTAGCGGGCCTCGAAGCGGGCCACGCGGCCACCGGTGTCGAGGATCTTCTGCTTGCCGGTGTAGAAGGGGTGGCAGTTGCTGCAGACATCGGCGTGGATCGAGCCATTCTTGGCCGTGCTGCGGGTGGTGAACGTGTTGCCACAGGTGCAGGTGACCGTGGTCTCGACGTAGTCGGGGTGAATGTCCTTCTTCAACGCTGCTCCTTAAGCAGTATGGCCGGGTCGACGAGCCCATCCATCGCGTGGATGCAGGCCCTGCGCCGTCGGGACGCGTGCCGTGAACCGGCCCAACCTCTCAAGTATGCCCGAGAGGGTTGCCCTTGCCCAAACGCCACTGGGGGCCCGGGCATTCCCCGGGAGCGATCGGCATACTGGGCCGCGTGAGCGAGGAGAAGGTGACCCGGCGGCGCGGTCCGGCGCGGCCGCCGAACCCCAAGCAGTTGGCGGCCCGAGCGCTTCGGCGCGACAAGCCGGCCGAGCCGGAGACCGAGGAGTCGGAGCCGACCGCTTCAGGGCCGACCATTCGGCGCGCGACGAGCAAGGATCTCGCCGCGGTGCTGGCGCTGCGTGCGCTGATGTTCACGGCCATGGGCACGGACGCGGAGAAGGTCGCCGATGGCGAGTGGCAGGCCAATGCGTTGCGCTGGCTGCAGGTCAGCCTGAACAGCCCGTCGATGTATATCGCCGTTGCCGATGTCAATGGCTCGACCGTGGCGTGCGCGATCGGCGAGGTGCTCGACCGCGGCCCGACGCCATCGAATCCGAGCGGGCGGTTCGGGATGTTGACCAATGTGGCGACCTTCCCGCAATACCGCATGACCGGGCTCGGCCAAGGCTGCGTTGACGCGGTGATGGCGTGGTTCCGCGACGAGACCGAGGTCGGTCAGGTCTCCCTCAACGCCACCCCGGAAGGCCTGCGCCGCTACCTTCCCCACGGCTTCGCCGAGGTCACCTTCCCCGAGATGCGCGCCACCCTCGACCGGGCGGCGCGCTGAGCATGTAGGTTTCCCGCCCGATGCCAGAAACCCTTTGTTTGTGCCGGAAAGAATCTGACACAAACAAAGGGTTTCGGCACTGGGCGGGAAACCTACATCGCCGGGCGGGCTACACCGACCCGGTCAGGCTTGGTCCTCGTCGTCGAGGCGGATGTTGCTGGTCTGCTGGACCTGGACCAGGAATTCGTAATTGCTCCGGGTCTTCTTGAGCCGGTCGAGGAGCAACTCGATGCTCTGCTGAGCGTCGAGGGCGGAGAGCACCCGGCGCAGCTTCCACATGATCTTCAGCTCCTCCGGCGCGAGCAGAATCTCCTCGCGGCGGGTCCCCGACGGGTTGACGTCGACGGCGGGGAAGATCCGGCGGTCGGCGAGCTGACGCGAGAGGCGCAACTCCATATTGCCGGTCCCCTTGAACTCCTCGAAGATGACCTCGTCCATCTTGGAGCCGGTCTCGACGAGCGCGGTGGCGAGGATGGTGAGCGAGCCGCCATTCTCGATATTGCGCGCGGCGCCGAAGAAGCGCTTCGGCGGGTAGAGCGCCGAGGAGTCGACGCCACCGGACATGATGCGACCGCTGGCCGGCGCTGCCTGGTTGTATGCCCGACCCAGCCGGGTGATCGAGTCGAGCAGGACCACGACATCGTGGCCGAGTTCGACGAGGCGCTTCGCGCGCTCGATCGCGAGTTCGGCGACCGTCGTGTGGTCGTCGGCGGGCCGGTCGAAGGTGGAGGCGATGACCTCGCCCTTGACCGTGCGCTGCATGTCGGTGACCTCTTCCGGGCGCTCGTCGACAAGCACGACCATGAGGTGAGCCTCAGGATTGTTGGTCGTGATCGCATTGGCGATCGCCTGCAGCACGAGCGTCTTGCCGGCCTTCGGCGGGCTGACGATCAGGCCACGCTGGCCCTTGCCGATGGGGGCGACGAGGTCGATTATCCGGTTGGTCAGCAGGTTCGGCTCGGTCTCCAGGCGCAGGCGCTCCTGCGGGTAGAGAGGGGTGAGCTTGCCAAACTCCGGGCGCAGGCGAGCCTGCTCCGGCGTCATCCCGTTGACGGTGTCGAGGCGCACCAGCGGGTTGTACTTCTGGCGCTGGTTGCGTCCGGTCTGGACGGTCTGGCCGCCCTCCTCGCCATCGCGCGGCGTCTTGACGGCGCCGGTGACGGCATCGCCCTTGCGCAAGCCGTGGCGCTTGACCATGCCGAGCGGGACGTAGACGTCATTCGGGCCGGGAAGGTAGCCGGAGGTCCGGACAAAGGCGTAGTTGTCGAGGATGTCGAGGATGCCCGCGCACGGCGTCAGGACATCGTCCTCGGCAACCTGCGGCTCGTTCTCAAAGTCGGCGCCACCCTGTTGGACATTGCGGCGCTTGTCGCGGGTGCGCCCCCGGTTGCGACCCCGGCGGCGACCGCCGAACTCGTCGTCATCGGCGTAGCGGTTCTGGCCCTGCTGGCCGCCCTGGCGGTCGTTCTGCTGACCCTGGCCGCCCTGACGGTCGTTTTGCTGACGCTCGTTCTGCTGACGACCACCCTGGTTGTCCCGGCCCTGGCCGTCACGGTTCTGGCCGTCACGGTTGGTGTCGCGGTTGCCGTCGCGGTCTCGGCCCTGGCCGTCGCGGTTGGTGTCGCGGTCGCGGCCCTGCTGGTCGCGGCTCTCGCGGTTCTGGCCGTCCCGACCCTGCTGTTCGCGGGTGTCGCGCTCGCCGTCTTGGCCGTCCCGCGCCTGGTTGTCGCGCGACTGGCCGTCGCGGTTCTGACCATCGCGGCCCCGGCGGCGCTCGCGGCGCTCGCCCTCGGGGCGCTCGACCTGACCCGCATCGCCGGATCGCTCCTGCGCCTCACGGGCCGGACGCTCCGTGCGCTCCGCCGGAGCCTGCTCGCGGGCCGGCTCGACCGGTGCGCTCGCCGCGCCGTCGCGGTCACTGGTGCTGTCGGGGGAACCGGCCGGACGACGCGCGCCGCGGGTCGGCGCAGACGTGGTCGAGGCAGAGGTACTCGAACCGACCGTGGTGCCGGACTGCTTGGCCCGGATCACGTCGATGAGATCGCCCTTGCGCATCTTGCCGGTGCCGGAGATTCCCATGCTGCTGGCCAGCCCCTGCAGTTCGGCAAGGCGCATGGCGGTGAGTGCGCCCGAACGGCGCGGCTTCTCGCCCGCTGCAGCGGCGGGTTCGAGAGTGGTGGTGTCGGTCACGAAGGACCCTTTCCTCGCTGCGGCTCTCCCAGGCATGGGGTCTAGAGCCTTGGATGTTGTTGCAGCCCAACCAGATTGGTGGGGCTACGGAGGAACTCTCCGCCGCGTCAGTCCACTCGTGTTTCCCCATGGAGAGGACGGGCCCGAATGTCGGAGAGGATTTGCGAATCGCGATGGTGCGGCATGCGTGCCGGCGATCCTCGCGCTTGCGGCCCAACTGTATCACCGCAAGTCACCCGTGCAACGACGCGCTCAACCGGCGTATTCCGCGCCGCTCGACAACCCGTCAGCAGACGACGCGGATGCCGGTGCGCGCGAAGCCCGGGTCGAGCACCCGCCAGCCCTCCGGGGTGTATGCCGCCGCGCGCTCCCCTTGCTCCCCCACCGCCAGCGCGAGGACTGAGGGCCCGGCACCCGAGATCGTCGCGGCGATCCCCGCGCCCCGCAACGCATCGACGAGGGCCATCGACGGGGCGTACGACGGGCGCCGCGGCTCCTGGTGCAGATAGTCGTGCGTGCCGGCGAGAAGGTAGCCCGGCTCGCGGGTGAGAGCGTGCACAAGTACGCCGACGCGCGCCGAGTTGGCGGCGGCGTCCCCGAGCCGGACGTATGCCGGGAGCACCGACCGCGCCGTCGCCGTGCTGAGTTGGACCTGCGGCAGGAAGACCAGCGGACGGATGTCCGGGTGCGGCGAGAGCGCCAGGGTCGTCGTATGCGGCAGTCTCACCTCTTCACTGGGATCCGAGCGATCGTCGCTCCAGCTGAGTGTTGCCCCGCCCCACACGCTGGCCGAGGAATTGTCCGGGTGCCCTTCGAGCTGGGCGGCCAGGTCGTTGACGAAGTGCGGCTCAATGTCCGCGCTCCCGCTGATGGCCAGCCGCCAGACGGCACTTGCCGCCCCGATCCCGGTGACGATCGCCGTCGCCGAGGAGCCGAGACCACGCCCGTGCGGCACGGCATTGCGGCACTCGACCCGCATACCGACAGGTGGCGCGATGTCGAGGACGTCCCACGCCCGCAGCATCGAGCGGACGACGAGATGATTCTCATCGCGCGGCACGCCATCGGCGCCCTCGCCAGCCACGACCACCTCGACGCCCGGCGCGTCCGTGATCGTGACCGTGCAGCGATCGCGAATATCCAGGGCAATGCCGACCGAGTCGAAGCCCGGGCCGAGGTTGGCGCTACTGGCTGGAACCTCGACGCTCACCTGCTGCCCGACGCGCCAGGGGGCATCCGGCATACCGCTGGACATGCTCAGCCGTCGAGCCCGAGCGCGACCGCGGCACTGACCACATCGACCGAAATACGCTGTGGTGCAACGGGCTTGCCGTCCAGGCCCTTAAGAGCCCAGTCGGGATCCTTCAGTCCGTGACCGGTGACGGTGCAGACAATCGTCGCGCCTTCGGGCACGCCGCCGGCAGCGTGGACCTGCAGCAAGCCGGCGACACTGGCTGCCGACGCCGGCTCGACGAAGATGCCCTCCGTCGCGCTGAGCAGCCGGTGCGCGGCCAGAATCTGCTCATCGGTGACCGACTCGATGCGGCCGCCGGAAGCATCGCGCGCCTCGATCGCTTGCGGCCATGACGCCGGATTGCCGATGCGGATCGCGGTCGCGATCGTCTCCGGTTCGTCGACCGGATGGCCGAGCACGATGGGCGCCGAGCCGGCCGCCTGGAAGCCCCACATCTGCGGGAGCTTCGTCGCGGGACCATCCGGCACACCCGAAAGGCCATGTCCCGCAACATATTCGCGGTAGCCCTTCCAGTAGGCCGTGATATTCCCGGCGTTGCCGACGGGCAGGCAATGGATGTCCGGCGCATCCCCGAGCGCATCGACGATCTCGAAGGAAGCCGTCTTTTGCCCCTCGATGCGCGCCGGATTGACCGAGTTGACGAGCTCCACCGGATAGGCGTCCGCGAGCTTGCGCGCCACATTCAAACAGTCGTCGAAATTGCCCTCGACCTGCAGCAGCGTCGCGCCGTGCGCAATCGCCTGGCTCAGTTTGCCCATCGCGATCTTGCCGTCCGGGACCAGCACGGCACAGGTCATCCCGGCCTTGGTGGCGTATGCCGCCGCGCTCGCGCTGGTGTTGCCGGTGCTCGCACAGATGACCGCCTTGGCGCCATTCCTGGCCGCCATCGAGATGGCCGTCGTCATGCCGCGGTCCTTGAAAGAACCCGTCGGATTGAGGCCCTCATATTTCACAAAGACCTGCGCCCCAACGCGATCCGAGAGCTTCTCCGCAGGAATCAGCGGCGTCCCACCCTCCTGGAGGGTGATCACCGGCGCACCCGCGAGGGTGGGCAAGCGGTCGGCATACTCGCGCATCACGCCACGCCACAAGTGGGCCATGGGGATCACGCTCCTTCCACGCGCATGACCGAGACGACCTCGGCGACGCAATCGGTCTCGGACAAAGCATCGACAGTCGCCGCCAGGGCGGCCTCGGTCGCGGTGTGGGTGACAATGACGAGATTGGCGCGCTTGGCGCCGGTGCCGGCATTGGTGCGGATGTGCTGGCGCACCGTCTCAATGGAGACATCGGTGTCGGCGAACGCCTGCGCCACCTGAGCGAGGACGCCCGGCCGGTCCTCGACATCGAGACTGAGGTGATAGCGGGTCAGCGACTGGCCGATATCGAGGATGGGCAAGTCCGCGTATGCCGATTCGCCGGGCCCCCGACCGCCCGCGACCTGGTGGCGGGCAATGGCCACGAGGTCACCGAGGACGGCAGAGGCGGTCGGGTCACCGCCCGCACCGCGGCCGTAGAACATCAACTGGCCTGCGGCTCGGGCCTCGACGAAGACGGCGTTGTAGGCATCTCGGACGGAGGCGAGCGGATGGGTCCGCGGGATCATCGCCGGGTGGACGCGGACGCTGACGCCCTCGACCCCATCGGCGCCGGTGGTCCGCTCGCAGATGGCGAGCAATTTGACGACGCAGTCCATGGCCTTGGCCGCTGCGATATCGGCGGCAGTGACGTCCGAGATGCCCTCGCGGAAGACGTCGGCTCCCGTGACCCGAGTGTGGAAGGCGAGGGACGCGAGGAGGGCGGCCTTGGCGGCGGCATCGAAGCCCTCGACATCAGCGGTGGGGTCCGCCTCGGCATACCCCAGCGCCTGGGCCTGGGCGACCGTCTCCTCGAAGCCGGCGCCCGTGGTGTCCATCTTGTCGAGCACGAAATTTGTTGTGCCATTGACGATTCCGAGCACCTTGCGCACGTCGTCCCCGGCGAGGGACTCGCGCATCGGACGCAGGATCGGAATCGCGCCGGCGACTGCGGCCTCGAAGTAGAGGTCCACACCGGCCGCATCGGCCGCGGCATACAGCGTCGGCCCATCCTCGGCGAGGAGCGCCTTGTTGGCGGTCACGACCGAGGCGCCATGCTTCATCGCGGAGAGCAGGAGGCTGCGCGCGGGTTCGATGCCGCCGATCACTTCGACGACGATGTCGGCACGAGTGACCAGTTCGGCGGCGTCCGTCGTGAACAGGTCGGCCGGAACCGGCAGGTCGGTGCGGTCCTTGGCGAGCCGGCGCACGGCGATGCCGACAAGTTCGACGGGTGCCCCGATCCGTGAGCGAAGGTCGTCGGCACTCTCGATCAGCATCCGCGCGACAGCGGAGCCGACGACGCCGCAGCCGAGAAGGGCGACGCGAATGCGCTTCTCGCCGTTGGTCTTTGACATATGGCTCACCCCAGGTCCAGGGCTAGTAGGTCGTCGATGGTTTCGCGCCGGATCAGCACGCGCGAGGTGCCGCCCTTCACCGAGATGACCGGCGGGCGCGGCGTGTGGTTGTACTGGCTCGACAGCGCGCGGCAGTAGGCGCCGGTGCCGGGGACGGCCACGAGATCGCCCGGGCGGATGTCGGCGGGCAGCCACTCGTCCTGGACGACGATGTCACCGGCCTCGCAGTGGCGGCCCACGACCCGGACGACGATCGGCGCCTCACTGGAACTGCGGCTGGCGAGGGTGACGGAGAAGTCGGCGTCATAAAGGGCCGGGCGGGCGTTGTCGCTCATGCCGCCGTCGATGCTGACATAGGTGCGGATCTGGCCGTCACCGATGACGACCGGCTTCACGGTGCCGACTTCATAGAGGGTGAACATGGCCGGGCCGACAATCGCGCGCCCCGGCTCGATGCTGACCTTGGGTATTCCGTCCAGCGAGCCATCACCGACGGCCTTGAAGGCGTGCTCGACGATATGCGCCATCTCGTCGGCGAGCACGGCCGCGGAAAGCGGGGTGTGCTGGCTGGTGTAGGCGATGCCGTAGCCGCCGCCGAGGTCGATTTCCGGTGCGGCATAATCCAATTCGTCGCGGATCCGTTGGTGCAGCTTGACCAGGCGCTGGGCCGCCATCTCGAAGCCGGAGGTGTCGAAGATCTGGCTGCCGATGTGGCTGTGCAGGCCCAGGAACCGCAATTCCGCGGGGTGCGACAGGATCTCGCGGGCGGCGTTGAACGCGACCTCGCCGCCGAGCGAGAAGCCGAACTTCTGGTCCTCGTGTCCGGTCGCGATGAACTCGTGTGTGTGCGCTTCGACGCCGACGGTGACGCGCAGCATGACCGGGGCGACGACCCCGAGTTCGCGGGCGAGGGCGACGACGCGGTCGATCTCGTCATACGAGTCCACGACGATCCGGCCGACCCCGTAGGTGAGTGCCTGACGCAGCTCGGCGACCGTCTTGTTGTTGCCGTGGAAGCCGATTCGCTCGCCGGGGAAGCCGACGCGTTGGGCGACGGCGAGTTCGCCGCCGGTGCACACATCGAGGCTCAGCCCCTCCTCCATCACCCAGCGGGCGACGGCGGCGCACAGGAAGGCCTTGCCGGCGTAGTAGACGTCGGCGCCGCCGCAGAGACGATCGAAGGCCGCGGCATACTCATCGCGAAAGGCGCTGGCGCGGGTCCGGAAGTCGTCCTCGTCCAGGACGTATGCCGCGGTGCCGTGCTCGGCGGCCAACTCGCGGACGTCGACCCCACCGGCTTCCAGGGCGCCGTCGTCGCGGCGGCGCACCGACTGGCTCCAGATGGCCGGCGTGAGCGCCATGACGTCATCGGGATACGGCAGGTAGATCGGCGGCCCGCCATAGCCATCGGCGTGGAGGACACCAGCCTCATGCGCGCGCATGGGTTACATCCGCTCGGGCGCTGAAACGCCAAGCAGTGCAAGGCCATTCGCGAGCACGACGCGCGTGGCGTCGTTGAGCCACAGGCGGGTGCGGTGCAGGTCGGTGACCGGCTCGTCGGCATTCATCGGACGCACCCGGCAGGTGTCGTACCACTTGTGGAAGTGGGCGGCGAGGTTCTCCAGGTAGCGTGCGACACGGTGCGGCTCAAGGAGCGAGGCGGCCTGCGCGACGACTCGGGGATAGTCGCCGAGGATCGCCAGCAGGGCGGCTTCAGTCGGATCGGACAGCAGCGAGGGGTCGAATCCGTCCTCGGTGCGGACGCCGTCTTCGGCGGCCAGCCGCGCGACATTGGAGGTACGGGCGTGGGCGTACTGGACATAGAAGACCGGGTTGTCATTGGTCTGCCGGCGCATCTCCTCGCCGTCCAGCGACAGCGGACTGTCGGCGGGATAGCGGGCGAGGGAGTAGCGCAGGGCGTCGCTGCCGATCCACTCGATCAACTCGTCCATATAGAGGGCATTGCCGCGCCGCTTGCCCATGCGCTCGCCGGCGATGCTGACGAGCTGGCCGATCTTGACCTCGATGTTGTGCTCGGGGTCGTCCCCCGCGCAGGCGGCGATGGCCTTGAGCCGGTTGATATAGCCGTGGTGGTCGGCGCCGAGGAGGTAGATCTTCTGGTCGAAGCCGCGGTCCTTCTTGGACAGGTAGTAGGCCGCGTCGGCGGCGAAGTAGGTCGGCACACCATTGGCGCGGATCAGCACGCGATCCTTGTCGTCACCGAAAGCGGTGGTGCGCAACCAGATTGCGCCCTCGTTGTCGAAGACGTGGCCCTGCTCGCGAAGGCGGGCGACAGCCTGCTCGACCGCGCCGGCATCGTGCAGGGCGCGCTCGGAGAACCAGACATCGAAGTCGACGTGGAAGCGCTCGAGGGTGGCCTGGATCTGCGCGAGCTGGATCGGATACGCGACATCCCAGGCGGCGTTCAGCGCCTCGTCGGTCGGCAGGTCGAGGATGTCGGGGTGGGCGACGCGCACCGCCTCGGCGAGCGCCTCGACATACTCCCCGTCGTACCCGCCCTCCGGCGCGGGCTCGCCGCGCAGCTTGGCCAGCACCGAGCCGCCGAGCTTGACCACCTGGCCGCCGGCGTCATTGATGTAATACTCCGCCGCGACCTGCGCGCCCGCGGCGCGCAGCAGCCGCACCATGGCATCGCCGAGGGCCGCCCATCGTGTGTGCCCGATGTGGAGCGGGCCCGTGGGGTTGGCCGAGATGTATTCGAGATTGACGACGCGCCCCGCCTCGCTGCGGCCGCGGCCGTATGCCGTGCCCGCCCCCACGATGGTCCGCGCGAGTTCCCCGGCGCTCGCCGCGTCGAGGGTGAGATTCAGGAAGCCGGGGCCGGCGACCTCGACGGCGGCGATGCCGTCGACGGCTTGCAGCTTCGCGGCGAGCTTGGCCGCGACCTCGCGCGGCGGCATACCGGCCTTCTTGGCCAGTTGCATCGCGACATTGCTGGACCAGTCCCCGTGCCCGGCCTGGCGGGGGCGCTCGACCCGCAGATCGTCGGGCACCTCGACCGCGAGCTCGCCGGCGGCGACGAGTTCGGTGAGGGCAGCGCGGATCGCGGCAGCCAGTTGCTCGGGGGTCACCGGGCGATTCTACGAAGGTGGGCGGCAGGCTCGCGCCACCATTCCAGCCGATTCACGCCGCCTGGCATCCGGCTGATAGCCTCACTCCCCGGCGCCAAGCCATCTTGGCCCCCGTAGCTCAGGGGATAGAGCACCGCCCTCCGGAGGCGGGAGCGCAGGTTCGAATCCTGCCGGGGGCACCAAAAGGCCAGCACTCGCGACATAGGAGCGAGGCTGGCCTTTGGTGCTCCCGGCAGAAGTAACAGGCGCCCGGAATGGAATGAGGGCGCCGACGGGGGCACCAAAAGGCCAGCACTCGCGACGCAGGAGCGAGGCTGGCCTTGTGTGACGTCCTCACCTAACGCCCTCCCCTACCGCCTGGTATTGGTCGTGATCGCGACCAGTACCAGGCGGTAGGTCGAGCGTTAGGGGCGATTGGGCGGTGACCCCTCAGGAGCGCTGGGAGGCGTCGAGGACCTCACCGACGAGCTCTTCGAGGACATCCTCGAGGAAGACGACGCTCTGCGTATGGCCGTCCGGGTCGACCACGCGGGCCAAGTGCGAGCCGGTCTGCTGCATGGTCGCCAGCACATCCTCGACCTCGTCCTCGGGACGCACCGTGGCGAGGCGGCGGTGCCGCTTGGTCGGGACGGGCAGGTCATAGTCGGCCTCCCCGGCATACAGCACATCCTTCAGATGCAGATAGCCGGAGATCTCCCCCGCCGCATCGAGAGTAGGAAAGCGGGAGAAGCCGGTCTTGGCCACCAGCCGCTCAACCTGCGCCGGCGTGGCGGCCTCGGGCAGGGTAACCAGGGCATCGACCTGGACCCCCACATCGCGGGCCGACTTGTCGCTGAACTCCAGCGCCGCGCCGAGCAGGTCGAACTGGTCCTCCTCGACCAGGCCCTCGCGGTGGGACTCCTCGACGATGTGGTGCACCTCCTCGGCGGTGAAGGCGCTGGTCACTTCGTCCTTGGGTTCGATCCCGAGCCGGCGCACGATGGCCTTGGCGATCGATTCCATGACGTGTATGAAGGGCCGCAGCACCCGGGTCACCCAGTACAGCGGCGGCACCAGCACCAAGGCCGCGCGTTCGGGCGAGGAGATCGACAGATTCTTAGGAATCATCTCGCCGACGACGACGTGCAGGTAGACGACGATGAGCAGCGCCAGCCCGAGCGCCAGACCGCTGACCACGGCCTCCGGCACGCCGAGCGAGGTGAGCGGCGCCTCCAGCGCGTGATGCAGCGCCGCCTCCGAGATGGCGCCGAGCAGCACCGAGCAGACCGTGATGCCGAGCTGGGCGCAGGCCAGCAGGCTGCCCATCTGTTCGGAGGCATCCAGGCAGATTCGAGCCGCCCGGCTGCCGCCTTCGGCCAACGGCTCGAGTTGGCTGCGCCGAGCCGCCATCGCCGCGAACTCGGCGCCGACGAAGAAGGCATTGAGCAGCAGCAACAGAATCGTCAGCCAGATTGCCGGGCTCATGCCTGCTCTCCCTCGTCGGGCCGCAGGCTGTTGTCGGCGCCCTCCGGCGGCAGCGGGACCATCCGCAGCCGGTCGACGCGCCGCCCATCCATGTCGACGACGACGATCTGCCAGCCCGGCAGGTCGACGCGCTCGCCGACCTGCGGGACGCGGCCCAGGGCCGCCATGACAAAGCCCCCGACGGTTTCGTATGCCGGACCGTCCGGCATCGGGGCCCCCACCCGGGAGCGCACCTCGTCCGGGCGCCAGAGCCCGGGGACGATCCACGTCCCGTCAATGGCCCGGCGGCCAGTGGTCTCGGAGCGGTCGTGCTCGTCGCCGACATCGCCGACGATCTCCTCGACGACATCCTCGAGGGTGACGACGCCGGAGGTGCCGCCATACTCATCCACCACCACGGCGAACTGCAGGCCGCTGGCACGCAGCTGGTCCAGCAAGGGATCCAGGCGCAAGGTCTCCGGGACAACCACGGGATCGACCATCAGCGCCGACACCGGGACCGACTCCCGCCGCTCGCGGGGCACGGCGATGGCGGACTTGACGTGCACTACCCCGTCGATGTCATCCCAGTCCAGGGCCGTCACCGGGAAACGTGAGTGTCCGGTATCGCGGGCTAGCGCCACGACCTCGGCGGCGCTAGCCGTGCGTTCGATGCTGTTGGCTCGGCCGCGCGGCGTCATGACATCGGCGGCCGTCTGCTCCCCGAACCGCAACGAGGCCGTCACCAGCCGCCCAGTGCCTTCGTCAAGGGTTCCCGCCGCGACCGACCGGCCCACGAGTGAGGCCAACTCCTGCGGGGTGCGCGCGGCGGACAACTCCTCCTGTGGCTCGACGCCGACCAAGCGCAGAAAGGCGTTGGCCGAGCCGTTGAGGACGGCGATGAGGGGCTTGGCCGCAACAGCGAAGATCCGGGTGGGCCCAGCGACCTTCTTGCCCACGCGCAGCGGGGCGCTGATGCCGAGGAATTGCGGCACCAACTCGCCGAAAATCATCGAAAAGAGCGTGGCGATGACCAGGGCCACCGCACTGCTCACCGAGCCGCCCGCGGACGTTGGCACTCCGAGTGCGTCGATGCCCGGCCGGATCAAGGTGGCGATGGACGGTTCCGCGATGAAGCCGAGCACCAGCGTGGTCAGCGTGATGCCGACCTGGGCTGCGGATAGCTGGGTGGAGAGGCCCCGCAGCGAGGCCAAGACAGTCTCGGCCTTGCGGTCCCCCTGCTCGACGGCCCGCTGGACCGTGGGCCGGTCGAGAGCGACAAGGGAGAACTCGGTTGCGACGAAGAGTGCGGTCCCGGCCGTGAGGGCGATCGCGCCGAGCAGCAGCAGCCAGGGCACCATAGTGGCGACGATGATAGTCGGACGAACGTGATTGACTGGCCGCACACATCGCACCGAACCGTCCCTGGGGGGGATGAATGAGCAGCACTGCCACCGCGATCGAGATCGAGGGGCTGACCAAACGCTTCGGCGACTTCGTGGCCGTCGACAACCTGAGCTTCCATGTCGAGCCCGGGCGGGTCACCGGCTTCCTCGGCCCCAATGGCGCCGGCAAGACGACGACCTTGCGCATGGTCCTCGGCCTGATCCGTCCGAGCGCCGGCCGGGCCACGATCGGCGGCCAGGAGTATGCCGCCATCCCCCAGCCGCTGCGCACCGTCGGCTCCGCCCTCGAAGCAACGAGCTTTCACCCCGGCCGCACGGGCCGCGACCACCTGCGCGTCCTCGCCGCGACGGCGGGCGTCTCCGACAAGCGGGTCGATGAGCTCCTCGAGCTCGTGGGCATCCCCGCGGCCGCCCGCAAGCGAGCCGGTGGCTATTCCATGGGTATGCGGCAGCGCCTCGGCCTCGCCGCCGCCCTGCTCGGTGACCCTCAAGTCCTGGTTCTCGACGAGCCAGCCAATGGCCTCGACCCCGAGGGCATCCGCTGGCTGCGCGGCTTCCTGCGTCACCTGGCGGCCGAGGGCCGCACGATCCTCGTCTCCAGCCACATGCTGCAAGAGGTCGAGCAGACCGTCGACGATGTCGTCATCATCTCCAACGGCCGCCTGGTGCGAGCCGGCACGATGGCGAGCCTGCACGGCCCGGCGAGCGCCGAAGTGCACACCTCCGATCCCGCCAAACTCGCCGGCGCGCTGCGCATCGCCGATGTCACGAGCACGCCGGCTAGCGATGGCCGGTTGATCGTCGAGACCGACGATTTGCGCCTGATCGGGGATGTCGCGATGCGCGCCGGCCTGCCGATCTGGCTGCTCCAACCTCGAGTCAGCGACCTGGAAGGCATGTTCTTCGCCCTGACCGAGGGCCAAAACCGCAACTTGGGCGCCAACGCCGCCGCCCCGCAAGACCGCGATCTGATCGCTGGTCGCGAGGGAGGGAACGAAGCATGATCGGTGCGATCCGCTCCGAAATCCGCAAGGTCTTCACCACCCGGCTGTGGTGGGGGATGGGCCTGGGGATGGCCGCCCTGGCCGCCCTGATTTCGATGGGCTTTGCCGCCCTGCTCGGCAATGCCGATATGGACGCCGGCGAGGGTCAGGGCAATCCGTTCGCGCAGATGTCGATCGGCACCGCCCAATTGATCTATAACGCCGGGCTCGTCCAAACCATGACGACCCTCTTCCCGCTGGCGCTGGGCGTGCTGCTCATCACCAGCGAATACCGTCACAAGACGATCTCCGCGACCTTCCTGTCCACCCCCAACCGCTGGGTAGTCCTGATCTCGAAGGTCGTGGCGGTTGTGGTCACGGGTGCGCTGTATGCCGTGCTGCACGCGGCCGCGAGCATCGCCGGCGGCGCCTCGATCGTGAAATTCGTCAAGAATCAACCGACGCTGCTGGGCGAGCCGGAGATCTGGAAGTCCCTCGGCATCGGCATCCTGGCCTTCGCGATCTGGATGTTGCTCGGCTTTGGGATCGGCATGCTCATCCGCAACCAGATCGCGGCCGTTCTGATCGCAGTCGGCGTAACCTTCGTGGTCCAGATTGCCCTGAACATCATCTTCCAGGTCAAAGAGTGGTACTCCGCGATGAAGTGGATCCCGGGGAATCTGACCGGCCAGATGGTCATCACCAGCAATCCCCTTGAGGGCCAAGCCATTGATCCGAAAATCCAGGCGCAGTACTGGGATCACTGGTGGCAGGCCGGCTTGGTGCTGGTGGTGTATGCCGCCGTCCTCTCGGTTCTCGGAGCCTGGCTAACGACCCGTCGCGACGTCACCTGACCGGTCGTCATACCCCTGGACTCGGCAGGCTCCCGGGGTCCGGACGAGCGGTCAGAGCGGTGGGCTCCCGGGGTAGGCTTGGCCGGGTTCAGATGTGTACGTCACCGATGACGATGTGAAAGAGGCGTTCGGCCGTGGCTGACTCCCCGACTCCCGCGAATCCCATCGAGGCCTTCGGCCCGAACGAGTGGCTCGTGGATGAGCTGTACGAGAGCTACTTGAAGGACCGCAACTCGGTAGACCGGGCGTGGTGGGACTTCTTCGCGACCTACAAGCCGGCGGGCGAGGTGTCGGGAAATGGCGCCAATGGCGCCTCCGCACCGGCAGCCCCGGTGCCGGCACGGGCCGCAAGTCCCGCCCCCGCGCATACGCCGCAGGTCGCCCCGGCAGATTCCGGCCCGGTGGGTTCGGCGGCGGAATCCGGGCCCGACCAGCCCGCCACGAGCGGTCAGGCCCCGGTGCCAGCCGACCCGCCGGCAGCCAAGACCGAGCGTCGCGCGCCCGAGCGCCCGAAGCCGACCGCGGCCGGCGCGACCCCGCGCGATGCCGCCAGGTCGACGCCGGCGTCGGCGACCAACGAGCCGACCGTCTCCCCGATCCGCGGCGCCAGCGCCCGGGTGGTGACGAATATGGAGAGCTCGCTCGCCATCCCCACCGCCACCAGCGTGCGCAGCGTCCCGGCCAAGCTGCTGATGGACAACCGCGTCGTCATCAACAACCACCTGCGCCGCACCCGCGGCGGCAAGGTCTCCTTCACTCACATCATCGGGTTCGCGCTGGTCAAGGCGATGGCCGCGATGCCGGAGATGAACAACAGCTATGCCGAGGTCGACGGCAAGCCGGCCCTGTCGGTGCCCGCGCATGTCAATCTCGGCATCGCGATCGACTTGGCCAAGGCCGATGGCACCCGCCAGTTGCTCGTGCCGTCGATCAAGGCCGCCGAGACCATGGACTTCAGCCGGTTCTGGACGGCATACGAAGAGATCATCAAGAAGGCTCGCGGAGGCAAGCTGACCGTCGAGGACTTCCAGGGCACGACCGTCTCCCTCACCAATCCCGGCACCATCGGCACCGTGCACTCGGTGCCGCGCCTGATGCAGGGGCAGGGGACGATTATCGGTGTCGGAGCGCTGGAGTACCCCGCCGAATGGCAGGGCGCGAGCACCACCGTGCTCAACCGCCATGGCGTCAGCAAGATCCTCACCCTGACCAGCACCTATGACCACCGCATCATCCAGGGCGCCCAGTCCGGGGACATGCTGCGGACCATCCACGGCCTGCTGCTCGGCCAGGACGGCTTCTACGACGAGATCTTCGAGTCGCTGCGCATCCCCTATGAGCCGGTTCGCTGGGTCCAGGACATCGACGCTTCGCATGACGACGACATCAACAAGGTCGCCCGGGTCCAGGAGTTGATCCACTCCTATCGCGTCCGGGGTCACCTGATGGCCGACACCGATCCGCTGGAATACCGCCAGCGCCGCCACCCCGACCTCGATGTCACCAACCATGGCCTGACCTTGTGGGATCTAGACCGGCACTTCGCCACCGGCGGCTTCGGCGGCGAGCCTTTCCTGCCGCTGCGCAAGATCCTTGGCATCCTGCGCGATTCATACTGCCGCGGCATCGGCGTCGAATACATGCACATCACCGACCCCGAGCAGCGCAAGTGGGTCCAGCGCAAGGTCGAGGTCGGCTATGCCAAGACCTCCCGCGACGAGCAGTTGCGGATCCTGCGCCGCCTCAACGCGGCGGAGGCCTTCGAGACCTTCCTGCAGACCAAGTTCGTCGGGCAGAAGCGCTTCTCCCTCGAGGGTGGCGAGTCGGTCATCGCCCTGCTGGACCGGGTTTTGTCCCGTGCCGCTCAGGACGGGCTGGACGAGGTGTGCATCGGTATGCCACACCGCGGGCGCCTGAATGTGCTGGCCAATATCGCCGGCAAGTCGCCCGGCCAGATCTTCCGGGAGTTCGAGGGCAAGAGCGACCCGAAGTCGGTCCAGGGATCCGGCGATGTGAAATACCACCTCGGCACCGAGGGGGTCTTCACCGCCGATAGCGGCGCGACGACCAAGGTCTACCTCGCCGCCAACCCCTCCCACCTTGAAGCCGTCAACCCGGTCCTGGAGGGCATCGCACGCGCCAAGCAGGACCGGATCAATCTCGGCGGCGAAGACTTCACCGTCCTGCCGGTGCTGCTTCACGGTGACGCGGCCTTCGCCGGCCAGGGCGTCGTCGCAGAGACGCTGAACCTCTCGCAATTGCGTGGCTACCGCACGGGCGGCACGGTGCACGTCGTCATCAATAACCAGGTTGGCTTCACGACCGCGCCGAGCAGCTCACGCTCCTCGATGTATTGCACTGATGTCGCGAAGATGGTGCAGGCGCCGATCTTCCACGTCAATGGCGATGACCCCGAGGCCTGCGTGCGGGTGGCCGAGCTGGCCTACGAATTCCGCCAGGAGTTCAACAAGGATGTCGTCATCGACATGGTCTGCTACCGGCGCCGCGGGCACAACGAGGGCGACGACCCGTCGATGACGCAGCCGTTGATGTACAAGCTGATCGACGCCAAGCGCAGCGTCCGCAAGCTATACACCGAGGCACTAATCGGTCGTGGGGATATCTCGCAGGACGAGGCCGAGGCCGCGCTGCGCGACTACCAGCAGCAACTCGAGAATGTCTTCGTCGAGACCAAGGAAGCCCTCAAACACACCGATCGGCCCGAGCCGACGGCCGCTGGGACCGACGCTGAGGGGCACTCGGGCCTAGAGCCGCCCATCGCGCAAACCACCGATGTGACCAAGCATTCGGCAACCCAAACGGCCATCTCCCCCGAGATGCTGCAGCGGATCGGCGATGTGCACCTCGACCACCCCGCCGACTTCACCGTGCACCCGAAGCTGGCGCAGCTGATGGAGCGTCGCGCCGCCTCGGTGCGCGAAGGCGGCATCGACTGGGGTATGGCCGAATTGATCGCCTTCGGCTCGCTGCTCATGGAGGGCACCCCGGTGCGGATGTCCGGCCAGGACAGCCGCCGCGGCACCTTCGTTCAGCGGCACGCCGTGCTCATCGACAAGGTGAGCGCCGACGAGTGGACGCCGCTGCGCTATCTCAGCGACGACCAGGCGAAGTTGTGGATCTACGACTCGCTCCTCTCCGAATACGCCGCGATGGGCTTCGAGTACGGCTATTCGGTCGAGCGGCCGGACGCCCTCGTGCTGTGGGAAGCCCAATTCGGCGACTTCGTCAATGGCGCCCAGACGATCATTGATGAGTTCATCTCCTCCTCGGAGCAGAAGTGGGCGCAGCGCTCCTCCGTCGTGCTGCTGCTCCCGCACGGGTATGAGGGCCAGGGCCCGGACCACTCCTCGGCCCGCATCGAGCGCTTCATGACGCTGTGCGCCGAGGACAATATGACGGTTGCCTACCCGAGTTCCCCGTCGAACTACTTCCACCTGCTGCGCCGCCAGGCGTATGCCCGGCCGCGCCGACCGCTGGTCGTCTTCACCCCGAAGTCGATGTTGCGTCTGAAGGCTGCTGCGGCGATGCCGGAGGAGTTCACGACCGGAACCTTCCGACCGGTGATGCCGGACCGCCCGAATGCGACGCCGGACAACACAGCGGTCGATCGGGTGTTGCTGGCCTCCGGCAAGGTCGTCTACGAACTCGAAGCCGAGCGCGAGAAGCGCGGCGATACCCGCACGGCAATCCTGCGTCTGGAGCAGCTCTATCCGCTGGCGGATGCCGAGATCGTCGAGGCGCTGCGCCAGTACCCGCAGGCTGAACTCGTCATGGTGCAGGACGAGCCGATGAACCAGGGCGCATGGCCCTATCTCGGCCTGAACCTGCCGGCCGCCTTGGCCGAGCACGGCTACACTAAGCCGCTGCGCGTCATCGCCCGGCCGGCTTCAGCCAGCCCCGCGACCGGCAGTTCGAAGAAGCATGCCGCTGAGCAGCAGGCGCTGCTCGACGCCGCCTTCGGTCGCTGATCACGGGCGATGTATTTCACCGACCGCGGCATCGAGGAATTGGAGAGCCGCCGAGGCGAGGAGGATGTGACCCTCGCCTGGGTGGCCGACCAATTGCGATCCTTTGTTGACGAGCACCCGGAGTTCGAGGTGCCGATCGAGCGGCTTGCGGCCTGGCTGGCACGGCTGGACGACCCCTTCGAGGACGAAGACTAGCGGCCGCCCAGGCACGGGTCCCCGCGACCGGTCAGCAGGCCATGCCCGCGGACGCGCCGGCACTGCCTCCGGGCTGTTGACCGCAGCCCTATCCGGCGCTCGCGCCGGCCGCCTCGAGGATGACGTCGAGGGCCGGGAGCAAGGTCGCGGCCATCTCGTCATACGCCTCCCTCGGCAGGCCATAGGGATCGGGGATATCGCTGGGCACAACGCTGGGGCGGTGCATCGCCGCCGTGCGAACCGCAGCACGCCAGGCGTCCGGGTCGGCGCCGGGCGCAGCGCTGGTCCACCGGAGCAAGTCCGCGAACTCCCCGACGGTGAAGGTGCGTTTGAGCGCCGACGGGGCCTCCGCCAGGATGATCTGGCGGTGGTCCCGGGTGGCCGCGAGGATGAGGTCTGCAGCCTCATAGTGGGCGCGAACGGCATACCTCGGCTCGTGGTCGTCGACGGTGATGCCATGCCGCTGGGCGAGGTCCCGAATGGGCGGCGGCACCTCCAGACCGCGATACCACCCCGTCCCGGAACTGGTGACGACGAAGGCCTCCGGGGCGAGTTGGCTCAGGCGCTGGCGCAGATAGGAGGCCGCGAAAGCGGACCGGCAAATATTTCCGGTACAGACGACGTGGATGGCGAAGGGCTTAGATGAATCGGTCACGGATCAATCCCTCACTCGGCTGCCCAGAGCTCCCGTCAGCGGGCGTAATCATCATGAAGGCGCTGGATGTCGGATTCGTCGAATGAGCCATAGGCGATTTCGAGGATGCGGCCGATATTGTCAGAGGTGTTTCCCACGCGGTGAAGAGCGCCGAGCGGAATCCAAAACGAATCTCCCGGCTCGGCGATGACCGTCTCATCGCCGATGGTCACCTCCAATGGACCATCGAGCACGCGCCAGAACTCGGCGCGGTGGGTGTGCGTCTGCAGGGAGAGGCGAGCCCCGGGGACGATCGTGAGGATCTTGACCGTCGTCTGTTCGTTCAGCGTCAGCTGTTCGAAACCGCCCCAGGGCCGTTCTTCGACGAACATCTCAGGACGAGGATCGGGGATCGGGGACATGATTTCCTTCGACGGCTGCACGGGTCTCGACACTGCTGGCAGGCATCCCACCCCACGTCGAACAGGGATTATCCTAACGGCCGCCCAAGCGTGAGTCCTCTTGGTGCGTGGCGGCCACCGCAGCCGCGACGGCCGGCGCGACGCGATCGTCGAAGACACTCGGCACGATCATGGCGGCCGTGGGATCGCTGACCAAGGAGGCGATCGCGCGCGCGGCCGCCAGCTTCATGGCCTCGGTGATTTCCCCGGCCCCGCAATCGAGCGCGCCGCGGAAAATCCCCGGAAAGGCCAGCACATTGTTGATTTGGTTCGGATAGTCGGAGCGGCCGGTCGCGACCACCGCGGCGTGCCGAGCGGCGATTTCCGGATGCACCTCAGGAGTCGGATTCGCCAAGGCGAAAATCGTCGCCTCGGGCGACATGCTGGCCACCTGGTCTTCGGGCACGGTGCCACCGCTGACCCCGATGAAGACATCCGCACCCACCAGCGCGTCGGCCAGTGGGCCATCGAGTCCGCGCGGATTACTCGTGGCGACCAGACGGGCCTTGTGCCCGCCGAGACCCACGCGCCCAGGGCCGAGGATGCCTTGGGAGTCACACACGACGAGGTCGTCGATGCCGACGGCGAGCAGGAGTTTGGCGACGGCCACACCCGCTGCGCCCGCGCCGCTGATCACCACCCGCATGTGGGTCACCTCGCGGCCGAGAACCCGTGCCGCGTTCAGCAGGCCAGCGAGCACGACAATGGCTGTTCCGTGCTGATCGTCGTGAAAGACCGGAATATCGAGGCGTCGGTTCAGGCGCTCCTCAATCTCGAAACAGCGTGGCGCCGAAATGTCCTCAAGATTGATCCCGCCGAAACTCGGGGCGAGACGAATGATGGTGTCGACTATTTCCTCGACGGTGCCCGACTCAATGCACAACGGGATGGCATCAACCCCGCCGAATTGTTTGAAGAGGACAGCCTTTCCCTCCATGACCGGCATCGCCGCCAATGGCCCGATATTGCCAAGCCCAAGCACCGCTGTCCCGTCACTGATGATCGCGACCGTATTGGCGCGGGCGGTATAGCGCGCCGCCAGCGTGGAATCCTTGGCGATGGCTTCGCTGACCTTCGCGACGCCGGGGGTATAGAGCAGCGCCAAATCGTCGCGGTCGAGGAGGGGCTTGGTCGCGACGATCGCGACCTTGCCGCCCTCGTGAGCCCGGAAGATCGGGTCGTCGGACAGATCTGCGGTCTCGGCGCTCGATGGCTCACCGCTCGGCATGAGAATCGCTCCTGGTCTGGCACCCGGTCGGCGGGTGCTCGGTTGAGTCGGGCTGGCCGGGTGTGGCCCACTCGGGCGGACGGCGGTGACCGTAACGTTGGAGCATCGTGTCACACCTGCCCCGAGGCTTCACCGTGGTTCGCGTCACGGGATCGTCCATGGAACCCACTCTGCGCGAAGGCGATCTGCTGCTCGCTCGCGCTGGCGCTCGTCCGCGCGCCGGCCGCATCGCGGTCGTCCGTCTGCCCCCCGATTCCGACGGTATGCCGCGGCCCCTGTCGGTCAAGCGCGTCACCGGACCGGACCCGTCGGACCCGTCCCGGTGGTGGGTGGAGCGAGACAATCCTCGTGAGGGCGTGGACAGTTGGCTGGTTGGATCGCTGGCCGCCCGTGACATCCTCGGAACGGTGCTGTGGCGCCTCTGGCCACGCCCTGGTCCCCTGCCGAAGGCGCCCGCGGCGTAGGTTGGTCTTGTACGGCAGGGTGCGCCCTGCATACCCGCGAAAAGAGCAGAAAGGTTCACCGATGTTCCGCACCCGCTTCACCCCCGTCGCGGTCAGCGCTCACTGCGACCTGCCGTGTGGCGTTTATGACCCCGCCCAGGCCCGCATTGAGGCCGAGTCGATCAAGGCCGTATGCAAGAAGGTCGCCGACAACGACGATGCCGACTTCCGGGTCCGCGCCGCCATCATCAAGGAGCAGCGCTCTGAGCTGGTCAAGCACCACCTGTGGGTGCTGTGGACCGACTACTTCAAGCCGCCGCACTTCGAGAAGTTCCCCGAACTGCATACCCTCGTTAACGAGGCCACCAAGCTCGCGGGTGCATCCGGCACCAAGGGCAGCTTCGATGAGTCGGTCGCCGACGACCTGCTCGCCAAGATTGATCGGATCGCCGAGATCTTCGCGGAGACCAAGAAGGCCTGATCCGCAAGACCCGGTATGCCGCGCCCGCTCACCCCAATCGGGGCGAGCGGGCGCTGCGTTCGGTGACCCGCGTCAGCGCATCGACGACCGCCGGGTCGTACTCATAGCCGAGCCCTAAATGGATCCGCTCGAGGGCCGGCCCGCGGGCCGTGCGTCGCCCCTGGGTCAGGTCGTCATACGCATTGGCGACACGCAGAATGCGCGCGGTGATCGGCAGGACGGCGCCGAACTCGCGCACCTCCCGATATTGCGCCGCGCTGCCGATGATGGCCTCGACAACCTCATCGGAGGCACCCGCCTGCCGGGCCAAGAAGATGGTCTGGCGGTTCACATGGGCCTGCTCGGCGGGCGCGGCAAGGATGGTCGCGCCGTCGGGGATGGGTTCGTTGAGCGTCACCTGGCCGACGTCGTGCAGTAGCCCGGCATCAAAGAGCACCTGCAGATCGCCCGGGCTGAGGCCGAGTTCTTCGCCGATCGTCTTAGCGAGGCGCGCCACCCGGCCCGCGTGTCCCTTGGCCGTATGCCCCGTCTCATCCGTCAGGCGGGAGAGAGCCAGCACGAGTTGGCGCTGGGTCGCCTCGATGCGTCCGGCACGCCGCAGCCCATAGAGCGCGATCGCGATCGGCCAGATGAACAGGGGTATGGCGATCGGCCCGATGATCGGCGTCGTCACCGCGATCAATGCCCCGCCATTGGTCATCATCGCCCCGATAGCCCCGGAACGGGCCAGGTCGAGGCGGATCAGGGTGAGCACTGGCACGTGCAGGGTGCGCACCCGGCCAAAGGTCCAGAGCACCAAATCCACCAGGACACCCACCAGGGCTACCCCGATCAGCCAGAAGGCGGCCACCAGGGTGGTCACCTCGGGTCTGGAGACAATGGTCAACACCGAGCCATCGCCGACATCCCAGCGGGCGATCGCCGCCGCACACGACAGCCCCACATAGCGGCAGACGTGATCGAAGACATCTGCTGGGCGGCCCGTGAGCGCGGACAGCATCCCGCCAACGGTCATGGGCACCGCGAGCAGCAGCACACACAGGCCCCAACTCATCGGCGGGCTACCCGAGATGGCGGGGGTGAGCACCATACCCATCCCGGCGGCGGTGGTGATGGGCGCCATCTGACGACCGATCTGGTTCACGACGACCAATTGGCCGACCGCGACCACGAGGATGGCGGTGACAATCGCCGGCTGCGCCGTAGGACCTAGATCGCCGCCATCGGCGACGACGCGAGCGATGGCGGCCAGCGTTACGCACCATCCCAATCCGATGATCAGGCCCCGCCTGCCCCGCAGACTCATGCGCGATGCCGCCCGACCATAGGTGGCAGCGGATCGATCCGATCCACCACCCGGCGTAGTGCAACCAGGATGATGCTGTCGAGGTCGCTGCGACCGGCAATCGCGTCGTAGGCGGCATACCGGTCCCCGATGAGCGGGTCCCGGCGGGCCACAACATACGCCTCCGCCACCGAGATGACCCGCCCGGCGGTCGCCGTCGATGTCGAGGCGCCATCGCGGCGATGTTCGAGGATCGGCAGGATGCCTTGGAGGAAGTCGACTTCTGTCAGCGCCCGCGCAGGGCGGGGCGCCGGCTCCACACCGCGTGGTGTCGACAGGCTGTCCAAGCGATACAAGGCACCGGCCAACGCGAGGTCCTCCGAGCGCGACGGGCCGAGGTCGATCTCTTCCGCGAGCCATTCCGCAAGACGGGCGACATCCGCGGAATGCGCGGCCGCGCCAGGAAAGCGGGCGTCGATCGCGGCATTGAGCGTGTCCACGACCCGCACCTGCATCAGATCTTCAGCACGTTCGTGGCCAAGCGCCCACCGCGCGGCGACCAGGCACGGCAGCAACAGGACGATCGATCCCGGACCGCCGCCGGCGATCTGCCAGACCGTGACAATGAGGATCGACAGGCTGCCCGTTGCCAGATACGTCAACCCGCTGCGCAAGATGAGCGCGCGGAACTGATCTGCGAGAGCCACCGCACGCGAGGCCCATTGCACCAACGAGATCAACCAGGCGTTAACGACCAGTTGCAGGAGATTGGCTAGCAACAGAGCCCATCCGATGTGCACGACCACGGGGGCGCCCGCCGCTGCTCCCTCGACAAGGACCGGGCCCCGCAGCGACCAATACGCGAGGAGGCCCGCCATTCCGACGACCACCGACATCGCGGCATTGAAAACCACCCGGATCGGCGCCTGACGTCCCGCTTGCGCGAGGGCATGCGCTGCCGCAAGCAGCGGCAGACCAGCAGCCACGCCGAGCGGGACGGCGGCGAGCGTCAAGGCAGCGAGCATGGAAATATGCACGCGCCGCGAGGACGTCGACGGTGATCGCGCCGGAAGATTGCCGGCGGCTGCTACCAGGATGAGGACCCCCAAACCGGTCCAATCCGTCACCGGGCCGGCAATCGGACGCAGAGCCAGATAGGACGCTATGGCCAGGAGCACCGTGCCCGCGACCACAAAGCGGGTGCTGACGGCATACCGATGCTCGGGGCGAGCGATCCGGCGATAGATCCCGAGGGGGGAGGGTTGCCCCTCGGCGCGTTCAGGTGTCAGCGGGAACCCTGGATGTCCCAATCCCACACGCGCGGGCCCTTGCCAATCTCGGACGTTCCCGGGTTCCCTGGTCCTTGACCCGCAGGCCCGGCAGTGCCGTTGGCGCTGGTGCCGGGATTGCCGTTATTGCCACCACTGCCCTCGTCGCCAGCATGGGCGGTCGATATCGGGACGAGAAGAGCGACACTCAGACTCGCCGCAACACACACACGTCGGGGGAAGGACATTTTCGGCTCCGGAGGGCAACGGCTCGGCCCGCGCCAAGCAGCATCGTTGCGCCAAGTCTCCCACGCAGACGCGAAATGCGGAATGCCGCTGGATTGGCCGACCGGCAGGTGTCCTGCCCTGCGACGGAACTATGGGAGACTGGATGGTGGTGGTCCCGCCGGTCGGCTGGGACGGCAATCCCCAAACATTGGAGTCATCATGAGCAAGCGTGCACGCAAGCGTCGTGACCGGAAGAAGAAGGGCGCCAACCACGGCCGCAAGCCGAACGCCTGAGCTCAACCGCTCGCACGAAAGCACGAAGGCCGCCCCCGTCTGGGGGCGGCCTTCGCACATTCGGCTGGGGTATGCCGCGTCAGTCGACGTAACGGATCTCGACGGCGGTGATCCGCTGGACGATCAATCCGCGCAGGTGGGCCGGGGCGCTCTCCTGGGCGCAGGAGCGTTTGACCATGCCTTTAACCATCGTGTCGATGTCGTACTGCTGCAGGCACGCCGCGCAGTGCGCCAGGTGCGCCGCGATCTTGCCGCGCTCGCTGTCCGGCAATTCGCCGTCGAGATATTCGAAGACTCGGTGCAAGGCCTCGGAGCAGTCCGCCTCGTTGATCTCCTGGCTCACTCCTGCTCACCGCCATCCGCACCCCGGAAGCCGCGCTCCACGGCATACTCCGAAAGCAGTTCACGCAACTGGCGACGGCCGCGGTGCAGCCGCGACATCACAGTGCCGATCGGCGTGCCCATGATCTCGGCGATCTCTTTGTAGGCGTAGCCCTCGACATCGGCGAAGTAGACCGCGAGACGAAACTCCTCGGGCAACTCTTGGAGAGCGCGTTTGACCTCGCTATCGGGCAGGTGCTCCAGCGCCTCGATCTCGGCGCTGCGCAGGCCGCGGGAGCTGTGCGATTCGGCGCGGGCGAGCTGATAGTCCTCGATCTCAGCCGCATCGGACTGCAACGGCTCGCGCTGCTTCTTGCGATAGCTGTTGATATAGGTGTTGGTCAGGATGCGGTACATCCAGGCCTTGAGGTTGGTTCCCGGCTTGAACTGGTGGAAGGCGGCGAAGGCCTTCGCGTAGGTCTCCTGGACCAGATCCTCGGCGTCCGCGGGATTGCGCGTCGTGCGCAGCGCCGCAGAGTAGAGCTGATCGATCAGGGGCAGCGCGAGCTCCTCGAAACGCGCCTGCCGCTCGGCGGGCGTCTCGGTGGTCACGTCGACGGTGGCGGCCTGCTCGTCGAGCTCAGGGGTGGGCGGTGTGGGAGTCATCGCGGACCAGCCTAGCTGCGGACTGTGCGCGGACTGCTGCAAAAGGACGAACACCGGGCCTCCGTGGGCGGGGACAGGAACTGCGCGTGGCAACGCCTGCTTCGGGCTTGGCTATTCCCAAGGCGTGGGAGACTAAGCCCGCCTACCTCCCACTGATCGGACGAAGGAGTCCCCTCCCCATGACCGCCCCCTCCGCTGACCTCGCCGCCCTCGCCCAGTCGTATGGCGTCGCCACCGAATTTTGGGACTGGCAGGGCGTTCATACGATCGTCAGCGCGGAGACCATCCAGCGAGTGCTCACGGCGCTCGGCGTCACCGTGGAGACCGATGCGGACGTCCTGCAGGCTCGGGACGAGGTATGGCTGCGCACGTGGCGGCGGACGCTGCCGCCGACCATCGTGATGCGGGCCGGGTGGACGCCCTGGATTCCGGTGCACGTCCCGCACGGTTCCTCGGTGCGCGTCGAAATCGCGCTCGAGGACGGCGGGATCATCCCGGTGCGGCAGGTGGACAACTGGGTGGCTCCCCGCACCGTCGATGGTGTCGAGACGGGTGAAGCGACCTTCGAACTGCCCGGCGACCTGCCGCTCGGGTGGCACACCCTGCATGCCTTCGTCGAGGGCCGGGACGAGCCGGCATACGCCACCGTCGTCGTGACCCCGCACCGGCTGGAGCTGCCAGCTGGGCTCAGCCACCGGCGGATGGTCGGGCTGATGACGCAGGTTTACCAATTGCGCTCCGCGAACTCGTATGGCGTGGGCGACCTCGCCGACCTCGCGGACCTCGCGACGTGGGGCGCCGCGGATCTGGGCTGCGACTGGGTGCTGGTCAATCCGCTGCACGCGGCACAGGTGCAGGCTCCGATGGAGGCCTCGCCCTATCTGCCGACCACCCGGCGGTTCGTCAACCCGCTCTACATCCGGGTCGAAGACATCCCCGAGGTCGGCTATCTCCCATCGGCGACGCGGGCCGCGATCGCCGAACTCTCCCGCTCCGGGCAGGCTCTGAACACCGGAGCAACCATCGACCGCGATGCATCCTGGACGGTCAAGCGCGCCGCGCTGCAATTGGTCTTCGATGCCGGGCTGAGCGACCGGCGTCGTCGCGCCTTCGACGGCTTCTGTGAGCGCGAGGGCCAGGGCCTGGTCGACTTCGCGACCTGGTACGCGCTCAGCGATGTGCATGGCGATGCGTGGAACGAGTGGCCGGAAACGCTGCGCAGCCCCGGAACCGCCGAGGTGGCGGCCTTCCGCGAGGAGAATGCCGCGGCGATCAACTTCTTCCGGTGGCTGCAGTGGGTTCTGGAGGATCAACTGGCCGCGACCCAGCGCCTCGCCAAAGAGGCGGGTATGGCGCTCGGCGTGGTCCACGACCTCGCCGTCGGTGTGCACCCATCGGGCGCGGACGCCTGGGGCCTGGGGGATGCGCTGGCGCGCGGCATCGACGTGGGGGCGCCGCCGGATCAGTTCAATCAGGTCGGGCAGAACTGGAGCCAGCCGCCGTGGCGCCCGGACCGGCTCGCGGAACTCGGCTACGCGCCATACCGGGACATGCTGCGCACGGTGCTGCGTGACTCGGGAGGCATCCGGGTCGATCACATCATTGGCCTGTTCCGGCTGTGGTGGATCCCGCAGGGGCTGACGCCGAGTGAGGGCACCTATGTGGCCTATGACCACGAGGCGCTGATCGGCATCCTGTGCCTGGAGGCGCATCGGGCGGGCGCGGTTGTTGTCGGCGAGGACCTCGGGGTGGTGCAGCCCTTTGCGCGGGAATTCATGAAGGAGCGCGGCATCCTCGGCACCTCGATCCTGTGGTTTGAGTGGAAGGACGGCAAGCCCCTGCCGCCGGAGGGCTATCGGGAGTTGTGCCTCGCCTCGGTCACCACGCACGACCTGCCGCCGACTGCGGGCTACTTGGAGTTGGCGCATGTTGCGCTGCGCAAGGAGTTGGGCCTGTTGACCCGGCCGCTGGAGGTCGAGGAGGCCGAAGAGCGTGCGGCCATCGAGAAGGTGGCCGCCGCCTTGGCGGAGCAGGATTTGCCGCACGATCCGGCGAATGTCGAGGAGTTCGTGGCGGCGCTGCACACCTATCTTTCGCGCTCGCCCGCCAAGCTGCTCGGCGTCAGCGTGCCCGATTTGGTCGGCGATCGCCGGGCCGTCAACCAGCCCGGCACGGACACGGAGTACCCCAACTGGCGGGTGCCCCTCACCGGCCCCGATGGCGAACTCGTGACCCTGGAGGACCTCACCGCCCTCCACCTCCCCGCCCGCCTCACCCGCTCCCTGATATAACCGGGCTGGCTGTGGGTTTCCCGCCCGATGCCGGAAACCCTTCCTTTGTGCCGGAAACTTTCCGGCACAAAGGAAGAGAAAGTGGCATCGGGCGGGAAACCTACATTCGCGATCAGGCGCCGACTGCGGTGCCGAAGAGGCGCCCGATGAGATATGTGACGGCCATGGCGGCGATGCCGCCAGCGACGACGCGGGCAACGGCGCGCCCGATGACGGCGCCGCCGAGGCGGGCACTGACATAACCGGTCAGGGCGAGCGCGAGCAGGACGACGATGACGGTTCCGGGGATGCGCCAGCTCGCCGAGGGGTTGAGCACGGCGATCAGCGGCAGCAGGGCGCCAAGGGTGAAGGAGACGAAGGACGCGACCGCCGCCTGCCACGGATTGGTCAGCTCGTGCGGGTCGATGCCGAGTTCGGCTTCTGCGTGGGCGGCGAGCGGGTCCTGCCGGGTCAGAGCCTCAGCCACCTCCCGGGCGAGGCCCTCGTCCAGCCCCTTCGCGGCGTAGATCTCCGCGAGCTCCGCCAACTCGGCCGCGGGGTCATCGCGCAGTTCCTGGCGCTCTTTGGCCAGCAGTGCCTTCTCGGTGTCGCGCTGGGTGCTGACGGAGACGTACTCCCCCACCGCCATACTCATCGCCCCGGCTGCCAGCCCGGCGAGACCGGCGGTGAAAATCGCGCCGCGGTTGGTCGTTGCCGCCGCGACGCCGATCACCAGGCCCGCGGTGGAGACGATGCCGTCATTGGCGCCGAGGACCCCCGCGCGCAGCCAGTTCAGGCGGCCCGCGGTGTTCTGGACATGGATCTCGGGTTCGCCGTCATGCCGCACGCTCGCCTCGCTCACCCCTGGAGATTACGTCCTTCGGCCTGTTGCGGAACGTCCGGACGGGGTCCCCGCGAAGTATCGGAGCTGGGTCCCACGCTCTGCGTGGGCGAACTTCGTGGGGTGTCCTTAAATGTCCGTGACTTCACCGACGGTTGCCGGGCCGCCGAACGACCCGAAGTCGTCGGACTCCTGCGCGCTCGGGTCGACCGCGATCGCGGCGACGTCGTGCGGGCGGATCTCGCCGGACGCGATGGCCTCCGCGAAGTGACAGGCGACGCGATGGGTCGCCGGGACGCCGTCGATCTCGACGACCCGCAGCTGCGGCCGTTCGGTGTCGCAGCGTGTCTCCTGCCGCCACGGGCAGCGGGTATGGAAGCGGCACCCCTTGGGTGGGTTCGCCGGCGAGGGCAGGTCTCCGGTGAGCAGGATCCGCTCGCGGCGGTCCTCCACGACCGGATCGGGAACGGGCACAGCCGACATCAGAGCGCGCGTGTAGGGGTGCAGCGGGGCGGCATACAGATCGTCGGCGGCGGCCTCCTCGACGAGGGCACCGAGGTACATCACGCCGACCCGGTCGCTGATATGCCGCACGACGGCGAGGTCGTGGGCGACCACGAGATAGGTCAGGCCGAACTCTTGCTGGAGATCCTCCAAGAGGTTGATGACCTGGGCCTGCACGGAGACATCGAGCGCCGAGACCGGCTCGTCGGCGACGATGAGCTTCGGATCAACCGAGAGCGCCCGCGCGATGCCGATGCGCTGACGCTGGCCGCCGGAGAACTCGTGGGGGTATTTCTGCAGGGCGGCGGCCGGGAGGCCGACCGCTTTGAGCAGTTCACGCAGTCGCGCGTTCGCCGCTTTGGCGTCCTTGACCAGCCCGTGCGCCTTCATCCCCTCGAGCAGCAGCGACTCCACCGATTGGCGCGGATCGAGGCTGGAGAGCGGGTCTTGGAAGACCATCTGGATGTCTTGGCGCTTGCGGCGCAAGGTCTCGCCCGTGAGGCTGGCGATATCGGTGCCGTCGAAGATGACCTTGCCCTCGGTGGGCGGCTCGAGGTTAAGGATGGCGCGTCCGAGGGTTGACTTGCCGCAACCGGATTCGCCGACAAGGCCATAGGTTTCGCCGCGGTGGATCTGCAAGTCGACGCCATCGACGGCATAGACATAACCGATCGTCCGGTCGAAGATCACACCCTTCTTGATGGGGAAGTGCACCTTGACGCCCTGGACGTCGACGAGCACGTCATCGGAGATCGTCATGAGCTCACCTCCTGATCGCGCAGCGGCTGGCCGACGGGGTTATGGCAGCGCAGGGCGTTCGGTCCGTCCTCGACGAAATCCGGGGTGACCTCACGGCATACCGGCAGCGGCTGCGAGCAGCGAGGAGCGAAGGCGCACGCGTGCGCCCACGGCAGGTTGTCGGCGACGGAGCCGGGTATGGGGTGCAGCGGCTCCCCGCGGGCCCCATCCAGTCTCGGGATGGAGCCGAGGAGCCCGTGGGTGTAGGGGTGGCGCGGCGCGGCGAAGAGGTCGTGCCGCAGGCCGCGCTCGACGATCCGGCCGCCATACATCACATTGACCTCATCGCACAGGCCAGCGACGACGCCGAGATCGTGGGTGATCATGATGAGCGCGGTGCCGCTGTCGCGGACAAGGTCCTTGAGCAGTTGCAGGATCTGCGCCTGGATCGTCACATCTAGGGCCGTCGTCGGCTCGTCGGCGATGAGCAGTCGCGGCTCACAGGCCAACGCCATCGCGATGAGCGCGCGCTGCCGCATACCTCCGGAGAGTTGTTGTGGGTAGTCCTTCAGCCGCCGGTCGGGATCGGGTATGCCGACCTTGTCGAGCATCTCGCGGGCCTTGGGCATCGCCGCCTTGCGCGACATGCCCTTGTGCCGCTCCAGGACCTCAGTGACCTGAATCCCGATGGGCACCACGGGATTCAGGGACGAGAGCGGGTCTTGGAAGATCATGCCGAGGTCTCGGCCGCGGCGGTCGCGCATGGCGTTGTTGTCGAGCGCGAGCAGGTCAGTTCCGTCGAACTTCGCGGTGCCGGTGACCTGGTTTCCGCGCGCCGGGAGCAAGCCCATGATGGCGAGGGAGGTGACGGACTTGCCGGAGCCGGACTCCCCGACGAGACCGACGGTTTGGCCGGGCCGGACATCGAAGCTGACGCCGTCAACGGCGGTGAAGGGCTTCTCGCCCTGCCGCAGGAAGGTGACGCTCAGGTCGCGGACGGTGAGGAGGGGTTCGCCGGCACGGGTGTTGGCGGCATACGCCCTGGTGGTCATGGTGCTCACCTGCGGGTCTTGGGGTCGAGGGCTTCGCGCAAGGATTCGCCCATCAGCGTGAAGCCGAAGGCGACGACGATGATGCAGGCGGCGGGATAGAACGCCATGTGCGGGTAGTCGGCGAGATACTCCTGCGCCTTGCCCAGCATTTGGCCCCACTCCGGCTGCCGGTCGTTCGGGTTGCCGAGGCCGAGGAAGGACAGGGCGGCGGCGTCGATGACCGCGGTCGCGAGAACCAGGGTCGCCTGGACAATCACCGGGCCGATCGCATTGGGAAGCATGTGGCGGAAGACGACGGCGCCTTCCTTGACGCCGAGAGCGCGCGCGGCCAAGACGTGGTCGCTATGTCGTTGGGCCAGCATCGAGCCACGGAGTAATCGCGCGAACACCGGCAGGTAGGCGATCGAGATGGCGATGATGACCGTCCACTGGCTCGGCTTGGCGGCCATCGCCGCGACCGAGAAGGCGAGCAGCAGCGACGGAATCGAGAGCAGGATGTCGACGATCCGCATCACCAGCGAGTCGACCCAGCCGCCCACGGCGCCGGCCAAGGTGCCGAGGATCATGCCGCCCGCGAGCGAGAAGATCGTCGCGAAGACGCAGACGATCAGCGTCTGCCGACTTCCGACAATCAACCGGGAGAGCAGATCGCGGCCGCGGTCATCCGAGCCGAGCGGGAAGCCGGGCTCGGGACCGGGGATCGGATTGGTCTGCCGACGCACCTTGGAGATCAGTTCCGGGATCGGCTTGGTCGGGTCGTGCGGCGCGATGACATTCGCGAAGATCGCGACGAGCACGAAGATGACGGTGATGGTCAGGCCGATGAGGAAGATACGGTCGCGGCGCAGGCGCTTCCACGCGCTCGCGATCAGCGAGACGCCAGGCTTTTCGTCGATCGCACCGGCATCGCTGACCGTCGCCGCGAGGGCATCGATGCGCTCCTTCTTGGCGGCGCCGGGGCGCCAGCCCTTGGGGGTTTCGCTCATGTCACCTCACCTGGTCCGAACGCGCGGATCGATGACCGCATAGAGGATGTCGACGATCAGGTTGACGAGGACGAAGGTCGCGGCCGAGGCCATGATCAGCACTTGGAGCACGGAATAGTCACGATGCTCGAAGGCCAAGGCGAGGGCTTCGCCGATGCCACCGAAGGAGAAGACGCTTTCGGTCAGGATGGCCCCGGCCAGCAGGCCGCCGACCTGCAGGCCGATCGTGGTCACAACGGGCAGCAGCGCATTGCGCAGCACGTGCCGGCCCCGGATCACCCGGTTGGTCAGGCCCTTGGATTCGGCTGTGCGGACGAAATCCTCATCGAGCACCTCCAGAACCGAGGCGCGGGTGATCCGGAAGATCACGGCGAAGGGGATCGTGGAGAGCGTCAAGGCTGGCAGGATCAGGTGTTTTAGCGCATCCCACGCGGCGTCCCATTCTCGGGTGAGGAGCCCATCCAGGACGAAGAAGCCGGTGACGCGCGTGGCATTGATATTGCCCTGTCTGCCGGACACCGGAAGCCAGCCGAGCTTGACGGCGAAGATGTATTGCAGCAGGAAGGCGAGGAAGAAGACGGGGACGGCGACGCCGATGAGCGAGACGATGATGCTGGAGTTGTCGAAGAGGGAGGCGCGCCGGCGAGCGGCGAGATAGCCCATCGGGATGCCGAGCAGCACGGCGATGAGGATCGCGAAGATGCTCAATTCGATGGTGGCCGGGAAGCGGGCCAAGAAGATGTCGAACGCGTCCCGGCCCGGCAGCACACCCGTCGAGGCGCCGAAGTTGCCGGTCAGCGCGCGCTTCAGATAGCGCCAGTACTGGATCCAGAGCGGCTCGTCGAGACCGAGCGCCTTTTCCAGCCGCGCGCGAGACTCGGGAGTCGCGCGATCGCCGAGGATCGCGGACACCGTGCCACCGGGCAGCAGCCGCAGCCACAGGAAGAGCAGCAGGGACAACACGAAGACCACGCCGACCATCTGCGCCAGTCGGCGCACGATGAAGCGAAGCACCGCACCTCACCTCCTTGCGGGGTCATGGGACGGGACCGGCCTGAAGGACGGAACGTCGCGGACGGGAACGGCCGCCCCGGCGGCACTGCCGGGGCGGCCGTCACCCTATCTGGTGTAGCCGTCGCGCAATCAGCTCTTGGCGACCGTGACCGTGTCAAACATCTCGGCGGTCAGCGGGCTGGCCGTCAGGCCGTCGACGCCCTTGCCGACCACGAGCGCCGGCGGGCTGTGGCTGATCGCCAGACCCGGGAGGTATTCCTCCATGATCTTCTGGTTCAGCGCCTCGTAAGCCGTGGTGCGCTTGCCCTCGTCGACGATCCCGTCAGCGTCGCTGAGCTCCTTGGACAGGGTCTTGCCAAAGTCCGTCTTCCAGGTGTGGAAGTCGTTGACATCGCTGCCGAAGAAGGTGCCGATGAAGTTGTTCGCGGAGTTGTAGTCACCGGTCCAGCCGAGCAACCACGCGTCGAACAGGCCGTTGTCGACTCCGTCGAGGTAGCCGCCATTCCACGGCTTGGTGACAACCTCGACCTTGATCCCGACAGCCTCGAGGTCGGCCGTCAGGGCGTCCGCGATCGACTGCGGGTTCGGCATGTAGGGCCGCGAAACCTCGGACGGGTAGGCGAACTGCAGCGTCATACCCTCGGCTCCGGCCTCCTTCAGCAGGGCCTTGGCGCCCTCGACGTCATACTTCGTCGGCTGCAGCGAGCTGTTGTAGCCGGCGACGGTGTCGGGCATGAACTGGGTCGCGACCTTGGCACCCTCGGGCAGCTGCGTGGCGACAAGCTGGTCGCGGTTGAGCGCCATGTAGATCGCCTTGCGGACCTTCAGATCCTGCAGCTTGGAGTTCTTCTCGGGGTTCAGACCCATGTAGAGAATGTTGAAGGCCGGGCGCACGAGGACCTTGTTGCCGGCGTCCTCCAGACCCTTCCAGTCAGCCGGGTTCGGCAGGTCGTAGGCGTTGATGCTGCCGGCCTCCAGCTCCTGGCGACGGGTGGACTCGTCGGGGATGATCTTGAAGACGATATTGGCGGTCTTGGCCTTCTCGCCCCAGAAGTCGTCATTGCGGACCAGCGAGATGGTCTTGTTGGCCTCGTCGTACTTGCCCAGCTTGTAGGGGCCCGTGCCCACGGGGGCCATGGCGTAGGCGGGGTACTTGAAGCCGTCGCCTTCCTTCTGGACGTTGTTCGCGTCGCCATCCTTGAGCGCCTTGGGGCTCTGCATGGAGAAGGACTCCAGGGTCAGCATGACCGGGAAGTCGGAGGTGTAGCGAGTCAGGTTGATGACCGCGGTCGAGTCGTCCTTGGCCTCGCAGCTCTTATAGAGCGACTCGGTCTCGCTGCCCTTGAAGCCGAGCATGGTGTAGGCCCAATACTCCGCCGGCCCGGCCTGCGCGACCTCGTTCTGGTCAAACATGCGCTCGAAGTTGTAGCAGACGGCGGCAGCATTGAAGGCCTCACCATCGGTAAACTTCACGCCCTGGCGCAGTTTGAAGGTCCAGGTCAGACCGTCTTCCGACGGCTCCCAGCTCTCCGCGAGTTCCGGCTGGGGGTCGGCCGTGCCGGGCTTGATGCCGAGCAGGCCCTGGAAGATCTGCCGCGTGACGCGGAAGGTCTCGCCATCGGAGGCGTAGTAGGGGTCGAAGACCTCGGGGGCACCGGCGGCGCCGAAGGTGAAGGTGTCGCCCGCGCCGCCGCTGGCGGTGCTGGACCCGGATCCGGTGGCGGAGCCGGAGTCGGTGGTCCGGTCGGACGTGGCACACCCGGCCAGTCCGAGAGAGACCGAGGCCGCGAGAACGGCGGTGGTCTTCAAGCGCGTGAGCTTCATTAGCTACCTCACTGTGTTAACAACGTCCGGCCGCGGGGTGCCCGCCGCCTGGACCTGGCGGTGCCGCGGGTATGCCGACCGGCACACCCGCTGCTGATTTGGCACCTTATGCCGCACCCCTGACAGCGGGACCGTCCGCGCGTCGGTTCGTTACCGGATGGAGACGTGCTCCAGCCACGCCCACAAGGGCGATTCCCGCGCCCAAGCACCAGCCGGCCAGCACATCGCTGGGGTAGTGCACGCCGAGGAGTATGCGGTCCAGTCCGGTGAGCAGGGCGAATGCGGCGGCAAGGACGGTGGCTGCGCGCTGGTGGTGGGTGGTGATCAGAGGTATGAGGATGGCGGCCGCGAGGACGGCGGCGCAGGCGGCATTGCTCGCGTGGCCTGAGGGAAAGGAGAGCCCGTCGGTGCTCCAGACGGGGTTGTCGTATGCCGGCCGCTCCCGCCCGATGGCCTCCTTGACTCGCGGCGTGGTTGCCCAGGAGATCAGGCTCGCCCGCGGGCTGACGCGGGACCGGGGCGGGCGGCATTCGAGGAGGGTAAGACCTGCCCATGGAGCGCTCCGACGGGGCGGGCGGGGGCGGCATACGGCCGGGATCTCGCGGCGGAGCGCTGATTTCGCACCGGAGCGCGCAACTCGCGGCCGGGCGTAGGTATAGCTGGGCTCCGCCACCATTTCAGCGCTCCACGACGAGAAGCGCGCACCGCTGCCTGTCAAGACCCCACGTTCGGACCCTGTGGACAATGGCTCCCTTTCTAAAGATTTCCCTAAGAACCTGGGGATAACCGGATCTCGCCGAGCGGGATCGCGACAGCCCTCGTAAGGTCCGTTTGGCCGGGGGCGGTGGGTCCTTGGTGTGGATCAGGTAAGGGGGTGCGCGATGGACGGCGCAGTGGCAACGATCGAGAACGATGTCCGCGAGCGGATTCGCCGCTCTGACCTCGACCCACTCCTGGATCTGCTGGAGATCCGTCGCGTTGTCCGCGATGCCGTCGCTGACTATGACGACCGCTCCATCAATGGCGGCCTGCCGCGGCTGGACGATCTCGATGCCGCGACCCGCTCGATTCTCGACGCCGTGGCGGGCTATGGACCGCTCCAGCAGTACCTCGACGACCCGCAGATCGAAGAGATCTGGATCAACGAACCGTGGCGAGTCTTTGTGGCCCGCAACGGAATTGCCGAGCTGACACCGACCATACTGACCGATGATGCCGTGCGCGATCTGGTCGAGCGGATGCTTCGCACCTCGGGTCGGCGCGTGGACCTTTCCTCCCCCTTCGTGGACGCCGTCCTGCCCGACGGCAGTCGTCTCCATTGCGTGATTCCCGACATCACGCGCGCGCACTGGCTGGTCAACATCCGCAAGTTCGTGGCCAAGGCGGACCGTCTCGAGGACCTCGTCGCGCTCGGCACGATCACCCCGAATGCCGCGCGCTTCCTCGACGCGGCCGTCGTGTCCGGCCTGAACATCCTCGTTGCGGGCGGAACGCAGGCCGGCAAAACCACGCTCTTGAACTGTCTGGCCGCTGCCGTGCCGCCGCGCGAGCGCATCGTCACCGTCGAAGAGGTCTTCGAACTGAAGATCCCGCAGCGCGATGTCGCGGCGATGCAATGCCGTCAGCCCAGCCTCGAGGGCGTCGGCGAGGTTCCGCTGCGGCGGCTCGTGAAGGAAGCGCTGCGGATGCGGCCATCGCGGATCATCGTGGGCGAGGTGCGACAGGCCGAGTCGCTCGACCTCCTCATCGCCCTGAACTCGGGCCTGCCCGGCATGGCCACGGTCCACGCGAATAGCGCCCGCGAGGCGGTCATCAAGATGTGCACGCTACCGTTGCTTGCCGGTGAGAATGTCGGCAGCCGATTCGTCGTCCCAACCGTCGCCTCCTCCATCGACATCGTCGTGCACACGGCGCTAGATCGAGATGGCAAACGCCGAGTTCGCGAGATTGCGGCTATCCCTGGCCGGTGCGAAGGCGATGTCGTCGAGATGGCCGATGTCTTTGTCCAGAAGGGCGGAGTGTTGCGCCGGGCGGACGGCTTCCCGCCGCACGCCGAGCGCTTCGCCGCTGCTGGGTATGACGTGGCGCAACTCCTCGCGGGCGAGGACTGAGCCGTGCCTCCCCTCATCGTCGCGCTGATCTTCGGCATCGGACTGTTCTGCATCTGGTGGTCCTGCTGGCCGCCGGACCCGACGCCTGCACGCGCCGCGGCTCGCCGCCGGACCTGGAGGGACCACCTCGCCGACGACTTGATCCAGGCGGGATACGCCTCGATCGGCCCCAATGCTCTCTTAACAACCAGCGCGCTCACGGCACTGATCGTCTTCATCCTGTTCTGGGGCGTCGTCTCCGTGACCTCCATCGCCGTGGCGTTCGCCGCTATCGCCGCCTTCGCCCCGGTGGCGCTCGTCCGATCCCGCGCACGGCGCCGCCGGGCCCAACTGCGAGATCTATGGCCGGACGCGGTGGACAACATCACCTCCGGGGTGCGCGCCGGCTTGGCTCTCCCAGAATCTTTGGCGCAGTTGGCGATTCGCGGTCCGGTCCCGCTGCGTCCCGCCTTCGCACGGTTCGCTGAGGACTACCGCGTCAGTGGCCGGTTCAACGACTCGCTGGACAATCTCAAGGCCAATCTCGCCGACCCCGTGGGCGACCGGCTCGTCGAAGCCTTGCGAATGGCCCGCGAAGTCGGCGGCTCCGATCTGGGCCGCCTCTTGCGCACCCTGTCGAGCTTCCTGCGCGATGATGCCCACGCGCGCGCTGAGCTCGAGACTCGACAATCCTGGACAGTTAACGCCGCCCGGTTGGCCGTCGCCGCCCCGTGGATCGTCCTGGCCATGATGTGCACGCGGCCCGAGGCCGTGCAGTCGTATGCCTCCGCCACCGGCACGATGGTGCTAGCTGGCGGGGCAGGGTGCACGCTCATCGCCTACCGGCTGATGTTGCGGATCGCGAGACTGCCCGAGGAAGACCGGGTGCTCGGATGAACCCCGTCTTTGAGCTCGGCCCGGGACGCTGGGGTGCCCTTGTCGGGGTGACCCTCGCCGCCGGGATCCTCCTCATCGCGCGGCATGCCGTCGCGCGCAGGCGACCGACCTTGCAGGCGCGCGTGGCGCCATACCTCGTGGACACGGTGGGCTTCACCCGCCTACGACAACGCGAGGTCATCCATCCCGCGGGCGTCGTGGCCGTGCTCGGTCGGCCACTGGTCCGCGATGGAGCGCGCTTCGTCGAACGGGTGCTGGGTGGGGCGGAGTCGGTGCGCGCCCGCCTGGTTCGGGCGGGGCGGGCACCCGATGTCGAACGCTTCCGGGCCGAGCAAGTGATCGCCGGGGCCGTGGGCGCGGTTCTCGGCGGAGTCTTCGGCGTTTTCCTGGTGCTGTCGGGAAACTCTGGGGTCTTCCTCCTCATATGGCTCGTCGCCCTGGGCGGGGCGATTGGCGTAGTGGCCTGGGATCAATGGCTTAGCCACCAGGCGAACGCGCGGGAAGCCCGGATGCTGTCCGAATTCCCCACTGTCGCAGAGCTTCTCGCGCTTGCAGTCGGCGCGGGCGAGGGTGCGGTCGGCGCGCTGGAGCGGGTATGCCGACTCTCCCAGGGTGAGTTGGCGACCGAACTCGGCCGCTGCCTAGCGGATGCGCGGGCCGGCGCGAACCTCCCCCGCGCGCTGGGCGGGCTGGCCGAACGCACCGGTTTGACCTCGCTCAGCCGCTTCGTCGACGGCGTGGTCATCGCGGTCGAACGCGGCACCCCGCTCGCCGATGTCCTGCGCGCTCAGGCGCAGGACGTGCGCGAAGAGGGTCGCCGCGACCTGATGGAGAAGGGTGGCAAGAAGGAGATCGCGATGATGGTTCCGGTGGTCTTCCTGGTGCTTCCCGTCACCATCCTCTTCGCGGTCTATCCCGGCTTTGACTTCTTGAATTTCTCTATGTGACAACCCATTCGCCCGCAGGGGCGACAACGAAAGGAACACCATGTCGCAACAACTCATCAAGGCCCACGTCCTGCTGAGCGACACCATCCGCCGCGCGCTGCGCGACCGGGATGGCGAACGTGGGGACGTGCCCGGTTGGGTCCTCATCACCTTGATGACCGCCGGTTTGGTCGCGGTCATCTGGGGCGCCGCCCAGGGCCGGCTCCAAGAGATCTTCGACGACGCGCTGCGCGACGTCGGCCCGAGCGGCAACTGAGCAACGCGGCGATGACTGCCCGCCTGCGGCGGGCCGAGACATCACGTCACCTCGAGGAGGGGGCGGCCGTGGCGGACTTCGCCCTCGTGGCGGGGCTGTTGATGTTCGTCTTCGCCGCCGTCTTCCAGCTCGGGCTCACCCTGCATATCCGCAATACCTTGATTTCGTGCGCGGCCGAAGGTGCGCGCATGGGTGCCCGGGTGGACGCCTCCCCGGGGGATGCGGTGCAGCGCACGACGTCGCTGATCAACTCGGCCATCTCGCCGCGCTTCAGTCAGGACGTCCGCGCGTCCCTGGAGTCCGTCGATGGCGTCAGTGTCGTGGTCGTGCGGGTCTCGGCCCCGTTGCCGCTGATCGGCCCATTCGGCCCTGATCACGAGTTGACGGTAACTGGGCGCGCCTTCGAGGAGGCTCAATGAGCCGGGCGTCCCGTCGGGATGCGGGGGGCGGCGCCGAGGACGGCTCGGCCGTCGTCGAGTTCGTCTTCCTCGCCGTGCTGCTCCTGGTCCCACTGATCTATTTGACGATGATGATCGCGCGCGTCCAGGCCGGGTCGTATGCCGTGGCACAAGCGGCTCGGGAGGCCGGCCGCGCCTTTGTCACGGCCGAGTCGGATCAGAGTGCGTCCGGTCGGGCCCAAGCAGCCGCGCGAATCGCGTTCGAGGACCAGGGGTTTCCAGGAGGCGATGGGACCGTGGCCATCGCCTGCGCCGCATCGCCCTGCCTCACGCCGGACGCCACGGTGACCTTCACGGCCACCGTGACCGTCCCACTGCCGCTGATCCCCTCCTTCGCTCGGGACGTCATACCCCTGGAGATCCCGGTGACCAGCGTGCATGCACTCACCATCGACCGCTTCCGGGAAGGTCTCGGATGATCCTTTGGCAGCCCACACATCAGACGAGTCGTCGGCATTCTCTGCGCGCCGGTCAGGACGATGGCAGCATCAGCCTGCTCATCCTCGGCCTGTGCGTGATCGCCCTGACCCTGATCCTCGGGATCATCACCGTCACCACCGTGCACCTGGCGCGGATCCGACTGCTTGACGCTGCCGATGCGGCGGCCCTGAACGCCGCAGACGCCATCGACTCGCGCGTGTATACGGACGGCGTCGGCAGCGCCGTTCCGTTGACCGATGACTCGGTGTGGCTGGCCGCATCCGATTCGCTCGCCTCGCGGTCGATGCCCGACCGCGTCCGGTCGTGGAGTCTCGCGCCGGGCACGGGCTCTCCCGATGGCGAGACGGCGGTAGTTGTCGTCACCGGAACGGCCGAATTGCCCATTCTGAGCCGGGCCGTGGAATTCATCGGCAGCAGCATCACCCTGACCGTCGAGTCGCGCGCCCGCGCAACCGTCGCGGGCTAGCGAGCCTCACGACGGCGGCGGGTCGCCGCGAGGGCGTCCGCTCGCGGGGGCACCGAGGTGTCGCGCCCGACCAGCCCGACTGCGGCAATAGCGAGGTCGCGCAGTCCGTATGCCGTGACCGCCGGCTTGGCCCAGGCGCGTTCGCCGATCCGGTGATCGGCCGCCCGAGTCAGACGACGTGCCAGGTCAGGATCCTGGCGCCGCAGATACCACCGGGCACGAAGTGCGTGCAGCGGGTTAGAAACCATCGTGACGGTCGCGGCGTCCAGCATCAGGGGTCGCGAGTTGCGCCCACATGGCAGGTTCAAGTAGTCGATGCAACACCGGCTTGTTTCAGGGATCGTAGTTGATCGGTGAAGACCTCGGCTGGCGTCTTCCAGCCGAGGGCTTTGCGGGGCCTGTTGTTGAGGGTGTGAGCGACGGCTTCCAGATCGGTAGCGGTCCAGCGGGACAGGTCGGTCCCTTTGGGGAAGTACTGACGTAACAGGCCGTTGGTGTTCTCGTTCGTGGGCCGCTGCCACGGCGAGTGCGGGTCGGCGAAGAACACCCTGCTCCCGGTGTCCAACGCGAACTCGGCGTGCCCAGAGAGTTCCTTGCCACGGTCCCAGGTGATCGTCTTGCGCAGCTGCTGCGGCACACTGGTGATCGAGGCGGTGAGCGCGGTGTTCATGGCCAGGGCGCCGTACCCGCCGAGCGCCGGGCCGTTCTTGACCGGTGGCTGCTCGCCCCATCCCGGCATCCTGGGAAGAGGCCAGGACCAGCCCGAGGTCGCGGCAGTGGGCCGAGGACCAGCTGGTGCGCCTGGGCCTGCCTTGGGCGTTGGGCTACCCCGGCTACGCCGGTTCCCTGGCCGACGTCGCCAGCGTGCTCGGCCAGGGCCGGTCCCTGCCGGCCCGCACGATCGTGCCGCTGGCGATCCAGCATCAGCTGCTGCGTGACGACGCGGCCACGCTCTTGGCCCTGGTCAACGACCAGGACAAGCCGGTCGCGCTGATCCTCGAGCACGAGAGCGACCCGTTTGGCACCGCCGGGGTGGTCGCCGGGCTGGTGCACGTGCTGCATCGCGCCCCGGTCCCGGTGCTGCTGCTCCGAACCGACACCTCGGCCCTGGGCGCGATCAGCCACGGCGCGGCCGTCGGGGCGGTTGGAGCACGCTCCTCGCTGCGTCACGTGTTCCCGATCAAGGACAGCTCCGGCGGCCCCCCCCGAGCGCCTCGCCTTCGTCGTCCCCAAGCTGCTCACCTACGTGCTTGGCGACTGGTTCCTCAAGGCCTACTTGGCCCACCCGCGGCTGCCGGTCTGGCAGTGTGGTTGCTGGTTCTGCTACGGACGCGACCTGACCTGGATCCCGGCCTACCACCAGCCGAAGACACCCGCTTTCCAACACTCGATCGCCGCGATCGCCGACCTTGGGGTGCAGTTGCGCGCGAGCCTGACGAGGATGAACCCGATCCAGGCCTGGGACCAGATGGTGATTGCCGCGCAGTTGGCCCACCACGCGCTGACCAGCCCTTCGCGCCGCCCGTGGATCCCCCAAGACTTCCTGGGCCACTGGCACCACGCCAGCGCGGGACTACCCGTTTGCTGACACCGACTGTTGCCCGCCACCGTCACTCCTGTCCCGATGGAGTGGCTCGTTGCCAGCACGCCTATAGAGACGTCTCATCGTGGGCCGACGCCGGCGACGACGTCGGCCTACGGGCTAAGAGTCCTTGAGGCTTTCTCGAACGAGCCGATCGACCGTCTCAGGGCTGAGCTCAGGCAGCAGTTCCACCCACTGGTTGACTTGTCCCTTGTAGGGGACGCCTAGTTCTTGTGCGAACAGGTCCCGCGCGCGGTCGTGCCCGAGTTTGACGACGATCCGACCCCTGCTCGTCATGGCGCGGACGCTTCCATCGGCTCCTAGAAGGCTTCCGCGTCGGTTGCGGGCGAAGCCGAGGGCCGCAAGGTCGCCGGCCAAAGCCTCGAAGAGCGCGACCGCGACCGACTCCGAGCTCACGGCGAGGCTCCACTTGGCGTCCAGAGGCCGTGGAGGCTGGCTACTGCCACAGGCCGATCTCCACGCAAGCCGGGTCGGCGATGATCGCGACGCTGCCCTGACCACCGGGCAAGTCACGTGGCTCCTGGACGAGGCGCCCGCCGAGAGCTTCCGCGCGGTGGATGGCGTCAGTCAAAGCTTGCGCCCGCACGTACACCCGGGTGAGGGGGCTCGGATGCTCCCCGATCCCACCCGGGATCCCTGCCGCTTGCGACGTGCTGACCATCGCATAGCCATCTTGGTCGGGGTTGGGCTTGACCGCCCAGTCGAACAAGTCGCGGTAGAACGCCTGCGAACGGTCCTGGTCTGGCCCGAGGATCTCGAAGAACCCGACGTCAGGTCTCATGGTGACTCCTTGGTCTTGGGATGGCGACTGCCAGCTGCTATCCTCAAGTACTCACTTGCAAAAATCAAGTCCCGAGGTTCTTGGAGGGTCTATGCGGTCGTACGGCCAGTTCTGTGCCGTGGCCAGATCGCTCGATGTGATTGGGGACCGCTGGTCTCTCCTGATCGTGCGCGAGCTCCTCATCCGCGGGGCATGCCGCTACTCAGACCTCCAATCGGGATTGCCGGGCATTGCGACCAATATGCTGGCTGGCCGTCTTCGCGAGTTGGAAGCATCTGGTGTGATCACAGCACTTAAGGCCGAACCCCCTGTCGCTACGCGACTGTTCGAGCTCACCGAACGTGGCCGCCAGCTCGAGCGCGTGCTCGATGCGATAGCGGCCTGGGGCGGGCCCCTGATGGCCAGCGTTGGTGCAGACGCCTTCCACACTCACTGGCTGCTCCTGCCCGTACGCCTCCGTCTGGTCGACAACGAACCTGAGCGCCCCTCGGAGGTGATTCTCATACGAATCGACGAGGACACGATCCGGATCGATGTGGACTCCGGCGCGGTGACCGCACGCCTCGCCGTCCCGTCCGACCCCGACGCCGACGCCGAGATCAGCGGCGGCCCCGAGCTTGTGTTGGCCGTCCTCCTTGGCCGCATCACTCTCCAGGCGGCACGGGAGCGAGGCCTCATTTTCCGAGGCTCCGAACGCACGCTGGCCCGCGTGCAGCCGCGCCCACCCACCGCGACACTCACCGGATCGAGACCAGACGCATCGCTACCCCCACGGGGCTAGATCGTGGTGCGTCCTGGTCGGTGGGCGTCGTGGTCGCCGCGCCAAGCAGACACGCACACTCCAACAGCCCGTGAGCGGAGCGGCAGTCCCGGCGCCAGATGCCGGCAACCCCGGCGCGAGGTCAAGGCCGAAGGGAGGAGAGCGGGATCCGCCAGATGCGCTTGGCCTCGGGGTGGGTGACGACGAGATCTGCGCCAACGATGGCGGCGTCGACGTTTCCGTCTCCGACGGCTTGGTGCATGCCAAGCGTGGACCTGCGCACGACGGCGTGCGTCGACGCGTCGATCGTCAGAACAACTGGCCCGCTCTGGCCGACCGCGAAAACGTGGTCACCCGTCGCCGCGACGGCATCGGCATCGCGCAGCTGGAGGCTCGCCACCTCGGCAAGACCAGTCGGTTCCAACGCCACGACGACGTGCTCCACGGTGCAGGCCACCCACACCAACCCCCGCGCGACGACGACTCCCTGAGGCCCGCGGCAGACGCCCTTTCGGGAGGGCCCGGCCGCGCCAGAGGTACGGTCTACGGCGGTGACCGTCCCATCGTCGTAGGCCGTGACCCACACCTTCGACGCACCGAGGGTGAGCAGCCGCGGGCCGCTCCCCACCCTGGTCCGCTGACGTTCCGCGCCGGTGTCCGGGTCCAGCCGGACGAGGTCGTCGGCCCTCTCGTCCACCACCCAAAGGTCGGAAACGCTGCCCACCACTCCCTCCGGTCGGCCCCCGCCACTCAAGGGCACGCGCCGCAGGACCGCGCCTGTCGCCGACAACCGCACCAGCTCGGAGTCGCCGAAGACGCTCACCCACGCACCCCCATCGGCGGCGGCGGTCAGACGAAGCGGGTGTGAGCCGACGGCCACCTTAGCTCCCGCCCCCGTTCGCACCTCACCGGTTCCGTTGAGCCCGAACCACGTCCGGCCGTCGATAGACGTCACGCCAATCGGTTCACCGCTCTCCTCCTCGACCCTCGTGCCCTCCGGGAGTGTTGGCGACGGACTCGCAGTGACGCTCGCCCGCCCAGCCGTTGAACTGGAGGATGAAGCCGTTAGACTGGAGGATGCTGGCGGTCCTGTCCTAGCGCATGCGGACAGGAGGAGCATGACGAACGCGCATGCCGCTGGCCGCCACGGGCTGACGTCCACGGAGTCACCCCTTCGCATCTCGCCGCTCCCGGCATGCCTGGGCGGAGGGGCACGCACGCCCACCAGCGAGGCATTCCTCCACCGCGCACGTCCGGCAGAACCGCGCCGGCTCCTGCATGGGGCTTGATCGGACCGCCTCCCGGACGACAGAGTCCAGCGCGCGCACGAAGTCTCGGCGCGCACGTTCGCTGGGCAGAGCCGAAGCCAGGAGGGATGCGACTGGATCTGCGGCCTGTCGGGTGATCGTCTGGGCCGCGTGCGAGCCCTCCTTGGTGAGGCTCAACCAAACCCTGCGGTCGGCTGCGCCTCGACGGGATCGAGTCACGAGCCCAGCCTCCACGAGGCGGTCGACGACCCGCACGGCCGCCGACTGCGAGAGCCCGATCGCCTGCTCGAGAACCGGGAGAGGGGTGGGCTCGTGCCAGGCCAGGAGGGTCAGGGTGTCACGCGTGGACGGGTGGTCGAGCGGTGGCTCTAGCTCCTCGAAGACAAGGTCCGTCGAGACGTGGCGTGCCAGGGCACGAAGCACGTTCGCGCCATGCCGGATGAACACGTCGTCCTCCGCGGTCGTTCTGTGGCTACCCGTTGACACGGAGCCAGTGAACTATGCAGACTGCATTCAGGTCAAACTATGCAGCGTGCATAGACGGATGCAATCTCGATCAGGACTCCTCAGAAGGGTGGCGAGATGATGATCTCCCGCAGGCTGATCCGCACGACCGGCGCGGCGACAGCCCTGGCCGCTGCATTTCTCGTCCCAGGTGCGACCGCGGCCTCGGCAGCGACCGAGCGAACGACCGTGACGTGGGTTGACTACGACCACGACACCCGTCACGTTCCCGCGGGAGGCATCTACTGCGACTTTCCCATCGAGCGGGTGCGGGACGGGCGGCTGTGGACACGGACGTTTTACGACAGCGAGGGGAGAGTCACGCGCACGCAGGCCTGGGTGAGCAACTACACCTACACGCTGCGCAACCCCGCCAACGGCAAGGAGTTGACGAGCCATCTCGGAGGGACAGCGACGACCTGGTACGACGCGGACGGCACGGTGCGCTTCGTCATCAACGGCAACGACGTGACGTTCACCTCCCCGGGGCAGGGACGGATCACGGGTTATGTCGGTCGCTACGTTGAGGTCTACTCCCCTGACGGGGGATTCGAGGTCGCGGCGCAGACCCACAACTTCGCCGACTCGATCTTCCCGGCCACCTGCGCAGCGCTCTCCTGACTGTCGCAGCGAACCTCTTCGATCGGCACTCTGCTCTCGTTGGCCTCACCGCAGGCAGATTCTGTCCGCACAGTTCGGTAATTCTCGCGTGCCGGGTGCAAGGTCGATGAGGTGGTTGCAGGCGCAGATCGCCGGCTGGGTCACCAACTCGAGGACGTGTACCGGTGCGACTCGCGGACCCGGGGGTTCACGGCGTGCCTCAGGCCTGGCGCACCTTCGTTGCGCCTCGAGTCCGACCTGCCCACGGTGCGACCCTCAAGGCACCATTGCGTGGGTGAGGGCGTGTGCGAACAGACCCTCCTCCAAGACCCGTGTCACCGGGGTGCGTGCGGCGGTGGAGACCGGCCCGACCCGGCCGGTCACCCACACCTTCGGCTCCGGCTCGCACGGAGGGATACCCACCACCCACACACTGCTCGCGTCGGCATCCATCAGGGGCAGGACACTGGCCCGGGACCGGGACAGGACCATCCCCGCGCCCAGCCCGCATAGGGACCGCACCTGCTCGATCGCCCGGGACCAGCTCGCAGCGGTGGAAATGAACCCAACCATGGTCAATGGACGCGGCGGCGTCTGCTGCGTCGGCATCCGTTCCCACGCCTCCACCGTCTCCAGGTGCGGCAGCGGCGCCTGCCCCGCGTCGAGGCGGTCCCGTGGGGTTGGCCCCGTTTCGTGGACATCGGTTATGCGGCCTGGCTGGCCGCGGTGGTGAGCCGGTGCTCGAAGGGTACCGGGCTGATCTGGCCGAGGGCGGAGTGCCGGCGGCGGCGGTTGTAGATGTCTTCGATCCAGGTGCTGACCGAGGCGATTGCCTCGGCGCGGGTGGCGAAGTTGTGCCGGGTGTAGTGCTCGGTCTTCAGGTGGACCAGAAGCTCTCCTGCTGCGCGTTGTCCCAGCACACCCCGGTCCGGCCGACCGACAGGCGCACGTCGAGTTCTTCGGCGACCTGCGCGAGTTGGGCGGAGGTGTACTGGCAGCCGCGGTCGGCATGGAAGATCACACCGGCGGTGTCGCCGTCGCGGAAGGTGACCGCGCGGCGCAGCGCGGACTCGACCAGGTCGGTGTGCAGCGAGTCGGAGAAGGCGTACCCGAGCACGCGGCGGGAGCATCCGTCGCGGACCGCGGCCAGGTACAGCCAGCCCTGCCCGGTGGCCAGGTAGGTGATGTCCGAGGTCCACACCACGTTCACAGCGCCTTGGTCGAAGCGGCGCTGAACCAGGTCCGGGATTGCGTGCGGGCTCGGGTCAACGATGGTGGTGACCGGCCGCCACGGCCGCGGGCTGATACCGCGAATATCGTTCTCCCGCATCAGCTTCGCGACCGTCTTGACCGAGACGACCTCCCCGGCCTCGCGCAGGTCCGCGGTGACCCGCGGCGCGCCGTTGACACCGTCGGAGGCGTCATGGGCGACCTTGATCTTCACCACCAGGTCCGCCCGGCGCGCCGCCCGCGGCCCCGGGGCCGTGCCCTGCCGGGCGGCCCACGCGTAGTAGCCCGACCGGGACACCCCGAGCAGGTCAGCCATCCGGTCCACAGTCGGCCCACCACCACAGGTGGCGCCCTCCTCGCTCAGGGTGGCCCTCTCCGCGTCGATCACCGCGAACGCCCGCTCGGGCTCGAGGTCTCCGTGGCGAAGAAGGCCGCTGCTTTTTTTCAGGAACTCCCGGTCCATCCGCAGCTCGGCGACCTCGCGGCGCAGCCGCTCCAACTCGGCCCGCTCATCGACGTCCAACGCCTCAGGCGGGTCGGCCATCCGCGACCGCTCGATCGCTACCCACCGTCCCAGCAACTGCTCACCGACACCGATGTCCCGGGCGACCTGCGCGATCGTCCGACCCGTGTCGATCACCAGATGAGCAGCCTCCTGCCGGTACTTCGGGGTGTAACTCTTCCTCTTGGCACCCATCAGTGCATCCTTCCCTGCCAGGCCAAGCCTGGCGATCAGGACGTCCACCGAACGGGATCAACCTCACCGGGCACCGGTGAAGGAGACGACCGGGATCACCACCGACCCCAGAACCCGGGCCGCAGGGAGGCAGACCCCGGGCCAGCGCACCGCGTGCAGCACCGCGGCCAAGGTTCGCGTGTCGTGCCGGACCACCGGCGCCCGCTGGTAGCTGATCCGGGGACCGATCCTGAGCCGGGCCGTCGAGTTCATCGGGAGCAGCATCACCCTTACCGTCGAGTCCCGCGCCCGCGCAACCGTCGCGGGCTAGCGAGCCTCACGACGGCGGCGGGTCGCCGCGAGGGCGTCCGCTCGCGGGGGCACCGAGGTATCGCGTCCGACCAGACCGACAGCGGCAATAGCGAGGTCGCGCAGTCCGTATGCCGTGACCACCGGCTTGGCCCAGGCGTGCTCGCCGATCCGGTGGTCGGCTGCCCGAGTCAGACGACGTGCCAGGTCTGGATCCTGTCGACGTAGATACCACCGGGCACGAAGTGCGTGCAGCGGGTTAGAAACGATCGTACGGTCGCGGCGTCCAGCATCAGGGGTCGCGAGTTGCGCACATTCTCCCAGGTGCTCAGCGAATCCTGTTCCAGGACAATGAGAGCCGGATCGACTCCGTGTTCCTTCAGGTAGTGACCGATCAGCGCCGCCTCGCTGAGTCCGTCCCCGCGCGCTCCCCCGCTGACGATGATGCGCACCGAACCATGGCTCGGGAGCGACCGCAGCGCCACTTCAGCCCGCCACCGGTTGACTGCATTAATCCGCGCCGGGTCAGGATTGTGGAACCCCAGGACAAGCAGGACGTGCGGGCCGGGGTGGGGCACGACATACCTCGGGATCAGCAGCCGCGAGGCGCACGCCTCGATCGCCTCACTCGCCGCCCACACCCCGAGAGCGGCGCCGGCGAGGCGGCGCACGGCATACCCACCCCCCACGGCGACGAAGAGATCAGGCGAGGGACTCGGCGAGCGCGGCGAGCCGGTCGAGGGAGGCCATCAACTTTTCCGGGGTCGTGGCTCGGGCGCGGCCCAGTCGGTTCGGGTCGGTGAGGTCGGTCCAGTCATAGGTGTGGGTGACGCGCGCCGAGTCGTCGTCGATCGGCTCCACTTCCCATCGCCACAGGTGGCCCGGCTGCGGCGCCCCGACTTCCGAGGGCCGCCAGGCGATGCGGCGGCCTTCCTCGAACTCCACGATGTGGTTCTCACGGTCCTGCGCGAGGTGGATCGTCATAACGAAGACATCTCCAACCTGCCGGACCCGCTGGCCGGGGGCCGCGGTGACGAGATTGTCATTGCCATCCCAGCGCGGCTGCTCCGCGGGATCGGCGATCAACTCAAAGATCGTCGCCGCCGGGGCCCGGATGACGCGTGCGGCGGACGCGACTTTCGGCTCGGACACGGCGTTCTCGGACTCAGTCATGTCGCCATACAACCGCAGCATCCCGCCGTCGGGGAAGGGGGCCATCATGCGGAATCAGGTGACGGGGAGTGGCGGCGGCTCCTACCGTGTCGTCATGGAGCGCACCGTGATCGACCGCCTCTCTGCCGTGTCCTCGACCAGCCTGGCCGACGCTGCGCCCGCCCTCGTCGTTCTCCCGACGAGCCTGCGTCCGGTCGTGCCGGGGCGCAAGTTCGCTGGGCGCGCGGTGACGGTGCGCGCGGAGCGCGACCTGATGGGCGTGATCGCCGGGTTGGCCGCCGCGGAGGCCGGGGATGTCTTGGTGATCGATGCAGGTGGCGACGATCGAGCGGTGGCTGGCGAACTGTTCAGCACCGAGGCGCAGCGACGCGGGCTCGCGGCCTTCGTCGTCTTCGGCCGGTGCCGCGACAGCGCCATCCTCGCGACGCTGGACCTGCCGATCTATTGCACCGGCTTCGCGCCGAATGCGTATGCCGCACAAGCCGTTCCGCAGGTTGGGGTGTCGCTCGATCTCGCGGGGGCCGGTGTTGAGCCGGGTGATCTCCTGATGGGTGATGATGACGGCATTGTCTGCGGATCCGTCGAGGCGATGGCCGCCGCGATCGACAAGGCCGAGGAGATTCAGGCCCGCGAGGAGGGCCTGCAGCGCGCCATCGCCGATGGGCAGTCGATCTTCGAGCACATGAATTGGGACGAGCACCTGGCGGCGCGGACGGCCGGCCGACCCAGCGCATTGAGTCTGGCATGACGGCCTTCGCCGCTCGGGCCGCCCTGGTCCAGCCGTCCCCGATTCGCGAATTCCTCTCCCTGGCAACCAATCCCGAGATCATCTCGTTCGGTGGGGGATATCCGGACGCGAGCCTGTTCCCGATGGCGCAGTTGCGGGCGATCTATGCCGACCTGCTGACGCCGGCGAATGCGCAGGCGCTGCAGTACACCGCCTCCGACGGGCTGCCGCGGCTGCGCGCGCAGGTCGCCGAGCGCCTGACGCGCGATGGTATGCCGTGTGGACCCGACGACATCCTCATCACCCAGGGCGGGCAGCAGGGTCTTGATTTGGTGGCCAAGCTCTTCGTCGATCGAGGCGAGGCCATCGTCACGGAGGACCCGACCTTCATCGGGGCCCTGATCGCGTTCAACCCGTGTGAGCCGGCCTATGCCAGCGTCCCGATGGACGAGGACGGCCTGGATGTCGATGCGCTTGCGGAGATCCTGCGGACGACGCCGCAGGTCAAGCTGATCTACACGGTCCCGGACTTCCAGAACCCGACCGGTCGCACCCTCAGCCTCGAGCGCCGGCAGCGGCTCGTCGAGCTCGCGGAGGAGTTTGACGTGATGATTCTGGAGGATACGCCATACCGCGAATTGCGTTATGAGGGAAAGCGATTGCCCACGATCAAGAGCTTCGACACCACCGGGCGGGTGATCCACCTCGGCAGCTTCTCGAAGATCCTCGCCCCCGGGCTCCGTCTCGGCTGGGTGCTCGCGACCCCGGAAATCCGGGAAAAGTTGGCACTGCTCAAACTCGCTGCCGACACCCAGAACGGGACCCTCAATATGCGCGCGGCCTCGGCCTATCTCGACGCGCACGATATCGACGCGCACATCGCGGGGATGCTGCCGGCCTACCGCCGCAAACGCGACCTGATGCTCGCAACCCTGTCCGAGGCGATGCCCGACGGCGTGACGTGGACGCGCCCCGAGGGCGGCCTGTTCACCTGGGTGACCTTCCCTGAGGGCTTCGATTCCGCCGCCTTCCAGCGCGACCTGCTCATCCCTCGCGCGGGCGTCCTCATCGTGCCGGGCGCCGCCTTCTTTGCGGTGGGGCAGCGGCCGAATCACGCGCGACTGAGCTATTCCGGGGTGCCCGACGACCGGCTCGTAACGGGCGTTCGCGCGCTGGGTGAGTTGGTGCACGAAGCACTCGGCTGAGGAGCCCACGCTCGCCCGCGCGCTCGCGTGAGCGTTGACAGGGTCAGGACCCTGCTCACACTCACGCGAGCGATCAACTTGCGATGAGACAGAGCCAGGCGAAGCCGAGAATGCCGCGGTAACCGCGCAGGTATGCCGCCCGCTGCCCCCGCAGCGCCTCGGCCACCTCCGCGCGGCGGGGGTCATCGGGGGCCAGGGTGTTCAGTTCGTCGACCAACCGCGCCGCAAAGCCCGACTCGAACTCGTCTCACTCCTCCTGGCTGGCTTCCCCGAGGTCGACGACCAGGAAGCCGTGGCCTTCGACCAGCTCGACTAGCGCTGCGAGAGATAGGTATTCGTCGACACGGCCGGCCAACGGGGCGATGGCCTCCGGCGTTGGCGGGGCGGACCAGATCGCCTCCCCATAGACAACGCGGTCGCCCGGTTTCAGCATCGCCCGCATCGCCGTTAGTGCCGCGGTGTAGTCGAGGGGTTGCGCGTCCTCGACCGGCGGCCCCCAGATCTGGCTCGCCCCGACGACGATGAGCGCATCGACCTCCCCCGCGGAGATAGCACGCGCGTCACCCACCTGGAAGACCACCCGCTCCGCGAGGCCGCGCTCCTGGGCCAGGCCCGCCCAAGCTATCGCGCCGACGGCGAGCCGTCATACGCCACTTGTGGCTTGCGCAGCCAGAGCGTGTAGCTGACGGCCCACGCAATCTCGATGGCCAGGATTAGTCCTGACCAGCGGTAGGTCGTTTCCAGGGCAGCGGTCCGGGCCGGGTTGGCGATCCAGGCCGCGAGGAGCCACGTGATCCCCGACGCGATGGCCACCGCGAGCGCGGTCCGCCCCACGTCCGCCCAGCACAGGCGCGCGTATGCCGCGCCGTGTGGCTTCTCGGGACGGGGCCCGTCGGCATACCGGTGCGCGAAGCGAATGTCCGCCCATCGGATCAGCCTGTGCCCGTAGGCAATCGAGAAACCGAGGTAGAACGCCGCCAGACTGTGGGCGACGGTTGCGCTCTCTCCTGCTCGGAGGTTGACCGCCGTGGCGATCAGCAGAACCAAGTCGATGAGCGGGACGAGAGCCAAGACGAGGAGGCCAGCGCGCGGCATACGAGCGAGGTAGCGAAGTGCGAGTCCCGAGATGATCGCGACCCAGAACGCGATCTCGCACACGACGATGACGGTGATGATCATCCGTTCCCCCTTGTGAGTACGCCCGTGTTCACAAATAATTTAACACAGTCGTACTAGAATGGCGTCGTGCCCAGGTTGATCGATCATCAAGCCCGCGAAGAAGCCATCGTTGAAGCGGCGTGGCGCGTCCTGGTCCGAGATGGTGCAGCGGCAGTGTCGGTGCGCAATGTCGCGGCCGAGGCCGATCTGGCCACCGCGTCGCTCCGGCGGGCTTTCCCCAGCCAGAGTGACTTGCTCGTCGCCTGCCTCACACTCATGGGCACTCGGGCAGAAGCGCGGATCCGAGCCCTTCGACCCCGGTCAGATGCCGTAACCATGGCGATGGCCCAGCTTGGCGAGACGATGCCGCTAGACGATCAGCGACGGGTCGAGATGAAGGTGTATGTCGTGCTCGGCATCGCCGCGCTAAGTGATCCTGCGTTGCGCGCGGCGCATCAGCGGATCTACGCCGGGATTGAACGCCTCTGCGCCAGCGTGGTCGCGTCGTTGAGCCCCAGCGCGCCGCGGAGCGAGCGATCGCGGGCAACCCTCACCTGCACGCCCTCCTCGATGGGCTGGCACTTCACCTACTGCACGGAATGTCGCCGAGAGCGGCAACCAACACGCTTCGCGACTACGTGGTCAGCCTGGCCAAAGCGTAGGGTCGCCCGCTCGAGCCAGCACACTCGGCAGAACTACTCTCAGGGCCGTGGACACAACCTGTGTGACAACACGACCGCGACGCACGCAACGGGGGCCGCGCAACCTTGGTGCGTGAGTCGTCAAGCGCCCGCTGGACGCCTTGGCGGGTGGTCTTGTCGTTCGGCGTCGTCAGCCTGCTCGCGGACATGGTCTATGAGGGCGCCCGCTCGATGTATGGGCCGTTGCTCGCCTCGCTCGGGGCGAGCGCATTCGTCGTTGGGCTGGTCACCGGAGCGGGTGAGGCCATGGCTCTCGTGCTCCGGCTGGCTACGGGGCCGATGGCGGATCGTCGCGGCGGGCACTGGTCTTTCACGATCGTCGGCTACGGCCTCACCGCGATCTGCGTTCCCTTGCTTGCCGTCGCACCGCACCTCGGAGCCGCCGGGCTTGCCTTCGCGACGCTGATGATCGTCACCGAACGCGCGGGGAAGGCAGTGCGTTCACCCTCCAAGAGTGCCCTGTGGGCCGACGCGGCGCGAGAGGTTGGGCTGGGGCGAGGCTTCGGCATACACAAGGCCCTCGACCAGGTCGGCGCCTTCGCCGGTCCCCTGCTCGTGGCGGCGATCGCCGCTGCGGCGGGAACGATCTGGGCGGCGCCCCATCTGCTCCGCGAGCTCGTTCGTGCGACCCCCACCCCGGATGAGCGCGCTCGCGACACGCCGCAGGTCCTCGGTCGGCCCATCCAGTCCAAGACCCTCGTTCTTGAAACCCGCCAAGCAGGCGGTGACGCACAGCTCGCCCGCCTCCAAGATCCGCTCCAGCAGCTCGACGACTGCCTCGTGGTCGTGATCGAGGCCGCGATACAGGACGATGCGGTGGACGTGGGACTGGATCCGCCGAACGCTCACCCGGATCGAGCGCGCGTGCGTCCTGAAGAGGATCTCCCCACGCGCCGCTTCGGCGCCGAGCCGTTCGAGGATCCCTCCGGGCTCCCCGAGCCGGTCGAGATCATCGGTCGCAACGCACGTGACGAATTCGCGCGCGACCGCCACGATGTCCACCGGCCACTCGTGCTCGATCGGCACCTCGGGCAGACCGAGCTCCGCCGAGACGCCCCGGACCAGGTGCGGCACCCAGTTCTCCAGCTCCGAACCGTAAGACTCCAGCAGCTCGCGTGCGAGTGCGTTCGTCGCCTCTCTCCCCATCGGACAGCCTCACCATGCGCTCCGGCGTCAACGGCTGCAGTGGACGTGGCGAATCATGGGACTCACGCCCCACGAGTATGCAGTCTCTGTCACGACGTGCTACGGTTCCGCGCGAGACGTAGCACAGCAGCCGAAGGCGGCAGCATTCCCGCCTCGGCACCATTAAGTCGGGGTGCCAGTGCTACCCGCGAACCGTCCATAGGAGAATGCCCATGAGCAACCCACCCTCAACCATCACCCGGCGCACGGTCACCCGCGGCGTCGCGTGGACCGCCCCCGTCCTCACCGTCGCAGCGGCCGCCCCCGCCTTCGCTACATCCCCCGCACCGGACTGCTACGTCTTCGACATGTGGTCGTCCAACGGCCGCCAGCCGATCAACAACAACAGCGACCAGCTCAGCGGCACGGTTCGGTACTCGCCGAACAACTACCAGGACTGCATCGCGGACCAGAACCAGCCCTACCCGTACAACATCGTCATCACGGTGACCCTCGACCCGTCGGTGTACACGGGGGCGTTCACGAACAGGGGCCAGGGCACCGCGACGGGGAACGGCAACGTGGTCACGATCACCCTCCCTTTCGCGGGGCAGCGACCGGGCTTCAGCTTCCAGTGGAACCTCTACGCTACGACCCTCCCCGGTGTCACCACGGCGCAGGCGACGGGCAAGGTGTTGGTCCAGGCGGTCAGCTACCCCGAGGCCAAGTGGAAGATCATCGAGCAGATCGGGTCCGGGTGGATGATCAACCGCACGCCCAGCTCTTACTCCTACTGAGCACCCCCACCGAAGAGCGCCCGACCCTCCCCGGTCGGGCGCTCTTCGGTCTGTTGCGCCCACCGAGGTGGGTCACCCTGCTCAGGGTGGCGTACAGCCCGTGCCCGAGGGTCCCGCGATCGACGTCACCTGACCCAGGTCATCCGCGCTGGGTGGAGTCCGTCACCTCGCCCACAAGCTCCTCGATAAGGTCCTCGAGGAAGACGACGCCGAGGACGCCACCCTCGTCGCCGATGCCCGCGCGACGTGGGCGCCGGTGCGCTGCATCGTCGCGAGCACGTCCTCGACCTCGTCGTCGCGGCGGACCGTCGCCAGCCTCCGGATCCGCTTGCTCGGCACCGGCTCCTGCCGCTCGGTGTCGTCGGCGTAGAGGACGTCCTTGAGGTGGAGGTAGCCGGTGAGCTCGCCAGACGGGTTGACCGTCGGGTAGCGGGAGAACCCGTGCTTGGCGACGAGCCGCTCGATGTCGTCCGGCGTCGCCCCGACGGGCACGGTGACGAGCTCGGTGAGCCTGACGCCGACGTCGGCGGCGTCCTTGTCGGAGAACTGCGGCGCCGCGCCGACGAGCCCGTACTTCTCGGCCTCGACGAGCCCCTCGCGGTGGGACTCCTCGACGATGTGCGAGACCTCCTCGACGTCGAAGTTGTGCACTACACCTCCGACACCGGTCCGCTCGTCCGTACCCGAACGCCGTCCGTCGTCACGGTGCATGGTGTGTCCAGCCGATGGATCGACGTCGCGCGCGTTCCCCCCGTCAGGAGGCCGTGTGGCGGGGGCGGGTCCGACGGGCGATCGCAAGCACCGATGCTGTTATCACGGTGTCTGAGTGGTCGGCGGATGACGTCTCCGAGGTCTTTGGGGTTGATCGCGACACCATCCGTGTGATCAAGCACGGCATCGACGTGGAAACCTTCTCAACCCCGACCGAGCTCAGCTCCGAGGTCGCGGCGCGGATCTCCGAGGACTTCGTGCTCTATCTGGGCAACATCGAGCCGCGCAAGAACCTCATGCCACTCGTCCGGGCATTCCAGCAGGAGCCGCTGCGTAGCGCGGGTCTTCAGCTGGTCATCGCTGGCAAGCCAGCGTGGAACTTCGCCGAATCCATGGCTGAGATCCAGGCTGCACCCAACGTGGTGCACCTCGGTTTTGTCTCTGACGCCGACCGGGTAGCCCTGATGCAACGCACCGCTCTCTTCGCGTTCCCGAGCCTGTACGAGGGGTTCGGCTTCCCGGTGCTCGAGGCGATGGCGGCCGGCGCCCCGGTGGCGACATCCCGAAGGGGGTCCCTGGTCGAGGTCGCTGGACCGGCATGGGTCCTCAAGGACCTGACGGCTCCAGGTGCCGAGTCGCTCGCGGCCTGCCTCGCAGATGAGGGGTGGCGCGCCGGGGTTACCGACGTGGGACACGCCTGGGCGCGTCAGTTCACCTGGGACGTCAGCATTGACGAGCACGTCCGTGTCTTCGAAAGCGTGCTGTGCTGATGAAGGTGGCGCTCCTCCACTGCTACTCCGCGACCAACGCCGGCGACGGTCTCCTCGTGATCGAGGCGATCGACCTCATCCGCGAAGCCTTCCCGGACGCCAAGATCGATGTCAGCGCCCAGCACCCCGACACCTTCGAGGATCTCGGCCCAGGGGTCGTTGTCCTGGACGGTGGGTTCAGTCCCCGCGGGCCGGGCCGCGACTGGCTGCGGATGCTCCGGCGGCTCGACGAGTACGACCTCGTCGTGGGAGTCGGGGGCGGGTATCTCCGTGCGGGGCACCCCCGGGAGGCCCTCGTCACGGCGCTAACCCGTCGATGAGACCTGGGCCCCGCTGCGCCACCTGGGCACGAACCGCGAAAAGCTTCTCGAGCAGCACGTGGCGTGCGTGCAACAGGTCCGTGACCTCCTCGAGTGTGTGGCCCGCCGCCCTGAAGCAGTGAACTGGCCGCTTCGCTCGGCCACCTGGGTCGCCGCCCTGAGCGTGGTCGTCGAGCGAGACAGCGCGGACCTGGAACGCACCCGCCGCCTCGGCCCGGCCCGGTTCGAACGCGCCGTCCGCGACGAGGTGATCCGTCGCGGTGAGCAACGTCCTGCCTGCGGATCGTGCGCCGCCTGTTCACCGCCCTGACCAACGAGGCTGGCGTCGTCTCGCACCGATCGGCCGCGTTCGAACGGATCGCCTGGGTCATCGACGACTGGGACCACGCCTAGACCAAGCTGGTCGACACCGAGACCCGCATGGTCACCGTGGTCGACGAGCTCCAGCTGACCGACCTGGCAACCTCGATCGACGGGCTCTCACCGGTCGGGGCCGCCGCGATCCTGGCCGAGACCGGCGACCTGACCCGGTTCACCTCCGCCCGGGCCGTGGTCAAACACGCCGGCCTCGCCCCACGCGAGAGGCAGTCGGGCACCTTCACCGGCCGCGCGCGGGTCACCGGAGCCGGACGACCACTACTGCGCGCCGCCGCCTGGCGGGCCGTGTGGGGCTGCCTACAGGCCAACCGGGTGTACGCCGCCCGCTACCAGCACCTGACCACCCGCGACACCAACCGGCTCAAGCATACCCAGGCACAGACCGCGGTCGCCGCGGCGATCCTGCGCCAGCTGCATTACATCGTCACCCACCAGCAGGCGTGGGACCCCGTCGTCGCCGCCCACGGCCTTCGCAGGGCGGAGGTGATTGCGGCATAGCCCAATCCGCCCGTTCAGCACCCGAGGCTGACACGTCCCCAAGGGCTGGGGCGGGACGAGCCTTCCGCGGCAGTCAGAACCCCACGCTGGTATCTCGTCGCTCATCACAGGCCGCCCCGTCCCGTCGTCGACACAACCCGATCACACGCTGCCGAGCACACCTCGATTACCGCTATGCAGGGACCGACGACGAGACACGGGCACCCGCCCACCCCTTGACGCAAAACACCTCACGTTGATGACCGGAGGGGTCAGCGGCCCTTTCATAGACCCTCAGAACAGCCAGATCGAGCCCAACACGCTGAGACTCCTGCGGACTGTGTGCGGACTGCGAGGATTCGCACCCCTTCTGACCTGCGCAAACGCGCCGATTCAGACGTTGAAGCGGAACTCCACGACGTCGCCGTCTTGCATGACGTAGTCCTTGCCTTCCAGGCGGGCCTTGCCGGCTGACTTGACGGAGGCCATCGAGCCCAAGGTGTCCAGGTCGGCGAAGGAGACCACCTCGGCCTTGATGAAGCCCTTTTGGAAGTCGGTGTGGATGACGCCCGCCGCCTGCGGGGCCATCCAGCCCTGGCGGATGGTCCAGGCGCGCGATTCTTTCGGGCCGGCGGTGAGATAGGTCTGCAGGCCAAGCGTGTGAAAGCCGGTGCGGGCCAACTGATTCAGACCGGACTCCTCGGCGCCGAAGCTCTGCAACAACTCCAACGCCTCGTCCTCGGACATCTCCATCAGGTCCATCTCCAACTTCGCGTTGAGGAAGACCGCGTCGGCGGGCGCGACGAGTTCCCGCAGGGACGCCTGCAATCCGGCATCCGCAAGCTGATCTTCATCCAGGTTGAAGACGTAGATGAAGGGCTTGGTCGTCAGCAAGCCGAGCGAGCGGGCTAGGTCGGGGTCGACACCGGCGGCGACGCCCGCGGCATACAGCGTGTTCCCCTCCTCGAGCACCTTCTGGGCCGCGAGCGCTGTGTCGAGGACCGCCTTGTCGGCCTTCTTGCCCTTGACCTCCTTGTCGAGGCGCGGGACGGCCTTCTCCAGGGTCTGAAGGTCGGCGAGGATCAGCTCGGTCTCGATGACCTCGATGTCGTCCTTGGGCGAGACCTTGCCGTCGACGTGCACGACATCGTCATCGGCGAAGGCGCGCACGACCTGGCAGATCGCGTCGGCCTCCCGGATGTTCGCGAGGAACTTGTTGCCCAGCCCCTCCCCCTCTGACGCGCCCTTGACGATGCCCGCGATGTCGACGAAGGAGACCGTCGCCGGCAGGATCCGCTCGCTGCCGAAGATCTCCGCGAGGCGGGTCAGCCGCGCGTCCGGCAGGGGAACCACCCCGACATTGGGCTCGATGGTCGCGAACGGGTAGTTCGCGGCGAGCACATTGTTCTTGGTCAGGGCATTGAAGAGGGTGGACTTGCCGACATTGGGCAGTCCGACGATTCCGATGGTGAGAGCCACGAGGACAAAAGTTTAGTGGCCCGGCGGGCACCCCTCATACGCGCTGCAGATGCACCAACAAGGCTTGCTCTGGATGCAGATTCGGCATCGACAAGCCCACCGACATCAGAACCGCGCCGCTGATCTGGGTGCCCGGAGCATCGAACCAGTCGGGGAAGTTCATCTGCTGACAGCTCGGAATCTCGCCGAGGTTGACCGGGCTCACGGCGTAAGTCGCCTCCGGGTCGAGGCCCGCCAGCCGCAGGCAGCCGGAGACCTCGACGACCTCGGTGTCGAGCTGGGCCATGGAGAAGACCGCCTCCGAGCCGTCCCTGGCGACCACCCCATGCACGACGGCATTGCGGGTGGGCGTGTCGACGCGGACGACCTCGCCGGTGTGCAGCAGCTCGCGGTGCGCCTTGTGCCAGTCGATCGCCGTGCGCAGCATGGTGAGTTCCTGGTCGTTGAGCGTGGCGACATTCCACTCCACGCCCATGTGCCAGAAGACCGCGCTCGCGGCGCGGAGCGCGAATGAGTTGTGCCGGCCGGTCGTATGCGAGTGCGGCCCGCCAATGTGCGAACCGATGAGTTCCGGTGGGCAGACCAACGAGGTCCAGAGGTTGATGTGCTGGCGCTCCATCGCGTCGATGGTGTCGGATGCCCAGAGGCGATCGGTGCGCTCGAGAATGCCGAGGTCGACGCGGCCGCCGCCGGAGGCGCAGGTCTCGATGTCGACACCGGGGTGGCGGCGACGCAACTCGTCCATGAGTTCGTAGAGGGCAAGCGTCACGGCCCGGATGGCCGGGTGCCCGTCATGCGAAACGTCGACGAGGCTGCGGTTGTGGTCCCACTTGACGAAGGCGATGTCGTGGTCGCGCAACAGCGCATCCATCCGCTCGAGGATGTGGGCGAAGCACTCGGGATTGGCCAGGTCGATGACCTGTTGACGGCGGGCGAGCACGGGGTCGCGGCCCGGGACGCGCAGCATCCAGTCCGGGTGTTCGCGCAGCAGATCGGACTTGGGGTTGGCCATCTCCGGCTCCACCCAGATGCCGAATTCCATTCCGAGAGAACGCACATGGTCGATGATGGGGTTGAGTCCGTCCGGCCACATCTCGTCCGACACGACCCAGTCGCCGAGACCCTGTCCATCATGGCGCCGGGAGCCGAACCAGCCGTCGTCGAGGACGAAACGCTCCATCCCGGCAGCCGCTGCCTTGTCGGCGAGATCGGTCAGCACATCGAGGCGGTGGTCAAAATAGACCGCCTCCCACGTGTTGAGAAGCACCGGACGAGGGGTGGACGGGTGGGAGGGGCGCGAGCGGACATACCCGTGGAAGGCCGCGCTGATCCCGTCGAGACCGCGGTCGCTGTATGCCGCGAAAACCGTTGGTGCGCGGTAGACCTCGCCTTCGCCGAGGACCACCTCCGACGGCCCGATCAACTCCCCGGCACCTAGCTGCGCCTTGCCCTCGGGGTTGCGCTCGGCATACACCCGGGAGTCGCCGGACCAGGCGTGGTGCACGGCCCAGACCCGGCCATGACGGAACCCGAATCCGGGATCGCCGACGCACAGCGCCAACGGGCCACTGTGCTCCGTCCGGCCCGTGCGGCCCTCGCGCATCCAGGCACCCATCGGCACGGTCAGGCGCTGCGGCGAGCGCTCGCGGCACCATCGGCCGCTCAGGTCGAGCACCTCGATGGCGTCCATGGGCAGCGGCACGCTGAGCTCGCACGCATCGATCCGGAAGTCGCCCGCGCCGAGATTGCGGACGTCGGCGGCCATCTCGAGCAGGCCGTCCGGGTGGAGGCGGTAGGTGACCTCGATCTGCAACTCCGTCTGCTCGTCGACCGCATCGACGACGAGGGAGGACTCGTCCGAGGTCACCGAAGCGGCCGTGAAGCGCGGCGCAAAGCGCGTGCCATCGGGGGCCGAGCCGATCAGGGCCGGACGCATCCGCCAGCCGTCGACCGGCATCGGCAGCAGGCGACGCACGAGCGGAACGTCGGGGTGGGAGTGCGGAACCACCGGTGTCGTTGCCGCGACCAACTCCGCCTCGGAGAGGCCGTCGGGCAGGCGCGGACCCCAGTGGAGGACAACCGGCAGCGCATCACCATCCGTGGTCGCAACGAAGGAGGTGGTCTCACTGCGCAGGTGGATCAGGGTCACGGGGTGCACTCTCCGTCGAGTTGTCCGGGTGGTCACACCAACGCTAGTCGTCCGCGCTGACGGGCGGCAGGCCGTCCTCCAGATAGGCGCGCGGCGCGGGCGTGAGGGCGGCGCGGAGGAGGCGGGCGGCATACGGGGCGACGTGGTTGTCGAGGTCCTCAACGGCCACCCAGTGCACGGCCACGATCTCGCGGACCTGCAGAATCAGCCCCTCCACCCACGCGGACGGGACACGCCCGAGGTCAAAGAGGAAGAGCACCGCGTCATCCCAGCCGCGGTAAGGCGGCAGCCAGGTCGTCGTCAGCAGCTCGCCGACCTGCACTGCGGTGCCGAGTTCCTCGGCGACCTCGCGGGCCAGGCAGGCGGCGGGCGATTCAAATGTGTCGACCACACCACCGGGCAAGTCCCACTCGCGCTTGTAGGTCAGTTCGCAGAGCAGGACTTCGCCGCGTTCGTTGCACAGCGTGCCCTGGGCGATGACGCGCTTTGTGGGGAGGCGCTCGTTGAGTCGGGCGATGAAGCTGCGGTATGCCGCCTCCTGGTCGATTGGGTCAGTCATCCACCCCCTCCCCGCCGACCGTAGCCACAAGGTGCGCGATGACCGCACCGGCGTGCTCGCGCCAGACGTCCTGCGGGATCGGCGGGAGCAGGTCATCCCACAGGGTGTTGAAGGTGCCCCGCAACTGGGGCATCCGGGTGGGCCGGGCGATGAACCAGACGTGCCCGTGCGCTCCCCCGTCACCCCACCGTCCGATGTGGCAGCGTCCGACACTTGGGAGGGCTTCGATCGCTTGGACAAGCGCCACGCTCAGCACGCCATATTCGGCAGCGCGATCGCGCGACAACTCGTGCATATCCAGATGCTCGAGGGGCTCGAGGACGAAGATCGCGGGCGAGCCGGACGGCGGGGCCTGCTTGACGAGCCAATGCTCATCGCGCCACCGGACCGGCCAGTCCGGACGCGCGGGAGTGCTTGGCGCGCAATGACATTCGGCCGGATTGTCGCCCTCGCGAGCGGCCTCCTCATCGGCGAGCGGCGCGAGAGCCTTGACCGTGAGGTCGCCGTCGAACGGGAAGGCCGCCCAGGTCGTGTAGCCGTCCTCGGGCAGCGGCAGGTGCCCGCCAGCGGCCTCTTGCGCGGCGAGTGCTCGGGCGTGGAAATCCTCGATCGACTCGGGCATGCCCAGAGGCTACCTGTGGCCGGTGACAGGCCTCCTGGCCAGCGCGTTCGCCCAACGCCGAGGGGTTGTCGGTGGGCGGTGGGAGGGTTTCGCTCATGGACGGATGGATAGCTGCTCTGGTGGGGCTGGTGATCGGCGCGCTGCTCGCGGGGGCCTTGGTGTGGGCGAGGTATGCCGCCCGCTCGGCCGCCGTGCTCACCGAGCGTGACCTGCTGCGCGCCCGCGTGGTCGACTTGGAAGCCTCGCTGAGCGAGGACTCCGAGACCGCGGCCTTGTTGTTGCCGCTGCGCGACACCCTGGGTCGAGTGGAGCGACAGGTCGGGACCTTGGAGCGGGACCGCGTGGAGCAGTTCGGGTCATTGCGCGCGGTTCTCGCGAGGGTGGAAGGCGAGACGCAGGATCTCGGGCGAGCAACGGCCTCGCTCGCGGGCTCCTTGCGATCGAGCACAGTGCGCGGAGCGTGGGGGGAGGTGCAATTGCGGCGGGTTCTGGAGGTGTCTGGGATGTTGCCGCGCTGTGACCTCGACGAGCAGGTCAGCGCCATCTCCCGCCATGGGCATGGAGTCCGGCCCGATGTTGTCGTGCGGCTGCCAGGAGAGAAGGTCATCGTCATCGACGCCAAGGCGCCCATGACGGCCTTCCTCGATGCGCAGGCCGAGGACATCGGCGACGACGAGCGCGGCGGCCTGCTCGGGCAGCACGCGACGGGATTGCGCCGGCATATCGATGGCCTCGCGGCCAAGGACTATTGGTCGGCTTTCAGCGCGAGCCCCGAATTCGTTGTCTGCTTCGTGCCCAGCGACGCCATGCTCGCCGCTGCCCTCGCCGCACAACCCAGCCTGCACGAGCACGCGCTCGGGCGCCGGGTTGCGCTCGTCGGGCCGGCCTCGCTGCTCGCGCTCTTGCGGACCGTGGCTTTCACCTGGCAGCAGGACTCGGTCGCCACCTCGGCCAGTGAACTGCTGGAGGTGGGTTCGGAGCTCTACCGCCGTCTCGCAACCCTGGGCGGGCATACCTCCAAGCTGGGACGCAGCCTGACCAGTTCGGTCGAGGCCTACAACGCCATGGTGGGCGCCTTGGAGTCACGCGTGCTGGTGACCGCCCGGCGGATGCAGCAACTCGGCCTCGCCACCGACGAGCTGCCCGACCTGAGCCCGATCGACACCGGCGCCAGGCCCTTGACGGCGCTGGAGTTGATCGACGCCGCAACCCAGCAGGACGCCCGAGCCGAGCTGCTCTTCGACGTCCCCGACAAGCACGGCTCGACGGGAGGTGATGTTCAAGCGCAAACGGGCTGATCGCCTTAATGGAGCGAGGAGGTCGAGGCGAAGGAGCCGTCGTGCGTCATCTTGTCTGACATCCCGGCAGCCTTCAGGTCGCGGCGGATCTCATTCGGCAGCGAGAAGGTCAGCGACTCCTCGGCGGCGACGACGGGGCGGACATCGGCATACCCGCGCTCGGCGAGGAACTCCAGGACGCCACGCACGAGCACCTCGGGCACCGACGCGCCGGAGGTGACGCCAACGGTGGAGACGCCCTCCAACCAGGCCTCATCGATCTCGTCGGCATAGTCGACAAGATGGCCACCGCGCGCGCCATGCTCCAAAGCGACCTCGACCAAGCGCACCGAATTGGAGGAGTTGCGAGACCCGACGACGATCATCAGATCGCACTCTGCGGCCATCTGCTTCACGGCAAGCTGGCGGTTTTGGGTTGCATAACAAATGTCGTCACTCGGCGGGTCTTGCAGGGACGGGAAACGCTCGCGCAAGCGGCGCACGGTCTCCATGGTCTCGTCGACCGAAAGCGTGGTCTGTGAGAGCCAGACGACCTTGTCGGGATCGCGGACGGTCACATTGGCGACATCATCCGGGCCATCGACCAGGGTGATGTGCTCGGGCGCCTCACCCGAGGTTCCGACGACCTCCTCGTGACCCTCGTGGCCGATGAGCAGGATGTCGTAGTCGTCATTGGCGAAACGGACGGCCTCGCGGTGCACCTTGGTCACCAGCGGGCAGGTGGCGTCGATGGTCTTGAGGCTGAGCGCGCGCGCCTCCTCGTGGACGACCGGGGCCACGCCGTGCGCCGAGAAGACCACGGTTGCGCCTTCGGGCACTTGGTCGGTCTCATCGACGAAGATGGCGCCGCTCTTCTCGAGCGTGGTCACGACGTGCTTGTTGTGGACGATCTCCTTCCGCACATAGACCGGCGGCCCGTAGAGCTCCAGCGCCTTCTCCACCGTCACCACGGCCCGGTCGACACCGGCGCAATAGCCGCGCGGCGCGGCGAGGAGCACGCGCTTTGCGGCCTGGTCGGTGGTGCTGTCCTGCGGGGAAGTCATGTCTCAATCGTAGGTTGTCGCCCGGCTCCCCTACCCTCAGGCGTTGTGAGCAGCACCCCCGCCGCGCTGCCGGAGCGCGCGGCCGACACCAGCCCGGAGCATCCGTGGCCGCTGCGCCTGCTCAGCCTGAAGATCGGTGAGTACATCGAGAAGATGTCGGTGGTCTGGGTTGAGGGCCAGGTCGTCCAATTGGACCGGCGAGCAGGCACGGCCTACCTCACGCTGCGTGATGTCGATGTCGACATGTCCTTCAATGTCGCGATCTCCACCAATGCCCTCGATGCCATGCCGCGGCCGCTGTCCTCGGGCCAGCGCGTCGTCGTGCAGGCTAAGCCGGCCTTTTGGAACAAGCGCGGCAGCTTGACCCTCGACGCCCGGCAGATCCGTCCGGTCGGGATCGGTGAGTTGCTCGCCCGGCTTGAGTACCTCAAGCGCACGCTCGCCTCGGAGGGCCTGTTCGCTCCCGATCGCAAGAAGCCCCTGCCCTTCCTGCCGCGCACCATCGGCCTGATCACCGGTCGGGCGAGCGCCGCCGAGCGGGATGTCGTGGAGAACGCTCGTCGCCGCTGGCCGGGCATCCCGTTCGAGATCCGAGCTGTGCCCGTCCAGGGCAGCACCGCCGTGGAGGAGGTATGCCGTGCCCTCGCCGACCTCGACGCCCTCGCCGACGTCGAGGTGATCGTCATCGCCCGTGGCGGCGGGTCGGTCGAGGATCTGCTGGCCTTCAGCAACGAAAGCCTGGTGCGGGCCGTGGCGGGCGCGCGCACGCCGATCGTCAGCGCGATCGGCCACGACATCGACACCCCGATCCTCGACCTGGTCGCCGACGTCCGGGCCTCGACGCCCACCCACGCGGCGAGCCTCGTCGTGCCCGATGCGGCCGAGCTGCGATCTCAACTGGATTTGACGTCCATGCGGCTGCGCCGCTCCATCGGCGACCGACTGCAGCGCGAGCGCCGACGGCTCGTCGAGCTGACGAGCCGACCGGTGTTGACGGACCGGACGGCATACATCCGGACCCAACGCATGGAGATCGCGACCATGCGCCGCCGCGGGCAGCTGCGGATGGAGTCCCTGGTCGCCCGGGACCAGGACCGGGTAGAGCACCTGCGCCGTCAGGCGCGGCTGCTGTCGCCGCAGGCGACATTGGACCGCGGCTATGCGCTGGTGACCGCCCCCGATGGGGAGGTCATCACCGACCAGGACCAAGTCGCGATCGATGACCTGTTGCGGGTGCGGGTGGCGCGCGGCGACTTCCCGGTCCGCGCCACGGCGACCTGAGGCGTGTCGGCGCGGCCACCTATCCTTGCTGCCCATGGCCACTGAGACCGAGTTCCCCGAGATCGCCGACCTGAGCTACGAGCAGGCGCGCGACGAACTCGTCGACGTCGTGGCGCGGCTCGAGGGCGGCCAGGTCGGGCTGGAGGACAGCATGACCCAGTGGCGCCGAGGTGAAGCGCTCGCCGCGCATTGCCGGGCCTGGCTCGACCAAGCCGAGGCCGCCCTGGCGGAGCAATCCGCCGAGGAGTAGGCCCTCAGGAGGCCGTCGGCGTGAAGGGCTTCAGGTGATCGGCGAAGAGCGCGAGCTCGTCGAAGGTGCCATCGCCGGTGATGATCGTCGTCAATTCGCCCGGTCCCGGGGCGACCAAGCTGTTCTGGGTCTTGATGTCTCGGACGTACTTCTGCCACTCCCGGCCGCCCGCGCTGACCGTGCCCGTCACGGGCGCGCGATTCGTCTGCTGCGTGATCCAGGCCTTCGTGGCGTCCTTGGTCTGCTCGACCGCCACATAGTGGCCAGCAGGCGAGGTATATCCGACATGCCAGGTCGAGAGATTGTCCGTCGACGGGACGAAGCGAACCGCGCTCGGACGCCAGCCATCCGGCAGCCCGACCGGCACCTGGATGGGCCAATGCAGTTGCGCGACAACCTGGTTGCCCACCTTGGGAATGTCGACGACCGGCCCGGACATGGAGTTGGTCCGCGCGACGATGAAGAACAGACCGGCCATCATCGCGCCGATGACGAGCAAGGACCGGACCATATTGAGCACCGAGCCACGGGCATACGCACTGGCCTGGCTCGGCGGGGCCGGCTGCTGGTCGACCTGCTCACTCATGCCCCTATCGTCGCCCACGGCAGCCAGGATCACCGAACTCGGGAGGCCGCGGACACCCGCTCGGCGACGCCGGGCCCGGCGATAGAGTCGGATCACAGCAATCCCGTGGAGACCGACGAAGGGCCCGAAGCCATATGGACGCGCAATTCCTGGTCATCGGCGAGGCGCTCATCGATATCGTCGCCCGCCATGCCGAGAGCCCGGTCGAGCATGTCGGCGGGTCGCCGGCGAATGTCGCGGTCGGCCTGGCACGGCTCGACAATGCGGTCCGCTTCAACACCTGCCTCGGCGAAGACGCGCGCGGCGAGCGCATCCGAACTCACTTGCGCCACAGGGGGGTTCACGTCATTGACGGCACAGACGATCACCCAACGTCGACGGCACAAGCCAATATTGACGAGTCTGGCGCCGCGTCATATGTCTTCAACCTGTTCTGGGATCCCGGGCACATCGAACTTCCCGAAAGCGTCGGCCATATCCACACTGGCTCCATTGCGGCGGTCCTCGAACCAGGCGGCACCGAGATCCTGGACGCCCTCGATCGGGGCCGGGCGCAGGCGACGGTCTCCTATGACCCCAACTTCCGATCGTCGATCATGGGCGATGTCGACGCGGCCAAGGCACGCATCGAGGACGTCATCGGGCGCAGCGATGTCGTCAAGGCGAGCAGTGATGACGTGGCGATCATGTACCCCGACCTGTCTCTGGAGCAGGTGCTCGCGCACTGGATCGACCTCGGGCCGGCGTTGGCCGTCATCACCCGCGCCGAGGACGGCGTCACCTTCCAGATCGTGGGCGCCGAGCCCGTGACCCGGCCCGCTCCCCCGACGACCGTCGTGGACACCGTCGGCGCGGGCGACTCGTTCATGGCCGGGCTCGTCTCCGGACTGCATACCCTCGGCATCCTCGGCTCCCCCGAGGCCCGCGAGCGCTTGTATGCCGCGAGCCCCGCCGACGTCGAGCCGGCCATCGAACGCGGCGCCTTATGCGGCGCCATGACTGTCTCCCGAGCTGGCGCCTACGCCCCGAGCTTGGACGAACTCTGACCCAACCTTCGAAAGGTGTTGTGGCGCAAAGATGCCCGACTTCGCATATGAGGACATGCTGCCGACCGGGGAGGACTCCACTCCCTATCGGTTGCTGACGACTGAGGGCGTAGAGGTCGTCGCAGGACCCGACGGAACCGACTTTCTGCGCGTCAGCGACGAGGCCCTGCGACTGCTGGCCGACACCGCAATGCACGACATCGCGCACTATCTCCGGCCGGCGCACCTGACGCAATTGCGCTCGATCCTCGACGATCCCGAGGCCTCCAATAACGACAAATTCGTCGCACTTGACCTGCTGAAGAATGCGAACATCTCCGCGGGCGGGGTCCTGCCGATGTGCCAGGACACCGGCACCGCGATCGTCATGGGCAAGCGGGGTCAGCGCGTGCTATCGAGCGGCCCGGATGAGGCCGCCCTCTCGCACGGCATCTTCGACGCCTACACGCGGCTGAACCTGCGCTACTCGCAGATGGCGCCGATCACGATGTGGGAAGAGCGCAATACCGGCTCGAACCTGCCCGCGCAGATCGAGTTGTATGCCGACACGGCACCCGGTCACGAGACGACCTACAAATTCCTCTTCATGGCCAAGGGCGGCGGCTCGGCCAACAAGTCCTTCCTCTATCAAGAGACCAAGGCGGTACTGAACCCCGAACGCCTGATGACCTTCCTCGACGAGAAGCTGCGCTCCCTCGGAACCGCCGCCTGCCCGCCATACCACCTGGCCATCGTCATCGGCGGCACGAGCGCCGAATTCGCTTTGAAGACAGCGAAATACGCGAGCGCGAAGTACCTCGACTCGCTGCCGACCGAGGGCTCGATGACCGCGCACGCCTTCCGCGATACCGCGGTCGAGGCACAGGTGCTGGAGCTGACGCGCCAGTTCGGGATCGGTGCCCAGTTCGGCGGCAAGTACTTCTGCCATGACGTGCGCGTTGTCCGCCTCCCCCGGCATGGCGCCTCGCTGCCCATCGCCGTCGCCGTCTCGTGTTCGGCCGACCGGCAGTGCCTGGCCAAGATCACCAAGGATGGCGTCTTCATCGAGCAGTTGGAGACCGATCCTGCGCACTATCTCCCGGAGCAGACCGACGACTCGCTCGCCGATGACACGGCCGCCGATGTCGTCGCGATCGACCTCAACCGCCCGATGCCGGAGATTCTCGCCGAGCTGACCAAACACCCGGTCAAGACCCGGCTCTCGCTGACCGGCCCGCTCGTTGTTGCCCGCGATATCGCGCACGCAAAGATCAAGGAGCGCCTCGACGCGGGCGAGGAGATGCCGACATACCTGCGGGACCACCCGGTCTACTACGCCGGTCCGGCAAAGACTCCGGAGGGGATGGCGTCCGGATCCTTCGGCCCGACCACGGCCGGCCGGATGGACTCCTATGTCGATCAGTTTCAGGCCGCGGGCGGCTCAATGGTCATGCTGGCCAAGGGCAATCGCAGCCAGCAGGTCACCGACGCGTGCCGCACCCACGGCGGTTTCTATCTCGGCTCGATCGGCGGCCCAGCGGCCCGGCTCGCGCAGGACTGCATCAAGTCGGTCGAGGTCTTGGAGTATCCCGAACTGGGGATGGAAGCGATCTGGAAGATCGAGGTCGAGGACTTCCCGGCCTTCATCGTCGTCGATGACAAGGGCGAGGACTTCTTCGCCTCGGTGACCAAACCGGTCGCCTTCTCCATCGGCAAGCGCCCGGGGTTGGTATGACCGTGTCCGAGCGCCATCGTTCCCAGCCCGGCACGCGCCCCACAACCCCCGAGTCCGCGTGGCGCACCTTGATGGCCGGGAATGCCCGGTTCATGGCCGACGACCGGGCGCACCCGCACCAGGACGTCGACATGCGGCACCGCCTGGCGAACAAGCAGGCGCCCTTCGCGATCCTCTTCGGGTGCGGCGACTCCCGGGTCGCGGCCGAGATCATCTTTGACCAGGGACTCGGCGACCTTTTCGTCGTCCGCACCGCCGGCCATGTCGTGGACTTCAGCGTCCTCGGATCCATCGAGTTCGGGGTGCTGAAACTCGGCACGCCGCTGATCGTGGTGCTGGCTCACGACTCCTGCGGGGCGGTTGCCGCTGCGGTTGCCTCGGCGCAAAGCGGCGAGATGCCACCGGGCTATATCCGCGACATCGTCGAGCGCATCACCCCCAGCGTCTTCGCGGTCGGCAAGGCCGGGAGGATCACGCCGGAGGCCGTCGAGCGCGAACATGCCAAGCTGACCTGCGAATTACTGTATGAGCGCTCCTCGATCTGCCGGGACGCCGTCGACGCGGGTCGGCTGGCGATCGTCGGATGCGAATACGACCTCGTCGACGGCCAGGCGCACCTGGTGCATGTGGTCGGCGATATCGGTGAGCACGAGCTCGTGCTCCGGGAAGGGCCAGGCGAGTCGGGTCCGTCCCCCTCGTGACCTCGCTGTCCTCCATCCGGATTCACCCGGTCAAAAGCACCGCCATCCGTCTCGTGGGCGAAGCGGACGTCGACGCCCTCGGACTGGTTGGAGATCGCCGGTGGATGGTGGTCGATGGTGACGGCGAATGCGTGACGGCCCGCACCGACCGCCGGCTCTTCACGATCGTGGCGGACACTGCGCATACGGCTCCTGGATTGCCGGTGCCCTTGCGGCTCTCGGCGCCCGGCTTTGGAGCGATCGACGTGCCGGTCTCGGGGAGCGAGGCCATCCGCGTGACCGTCTTCGGCCGCGGCTTGCGCGGCAAGTCGGCGGGCCCGGAGGTGCGGGACTGGATTCAGGCCGTCCTTCAGCGGCGCGATGTCGACCTCGTGCAGATGGTTGAGCCACGCCCCCTGAACCCGGCATATGCCGAGGCGGGCGAAGCAACGGCCTTTGCCGATGGCTATCCGGTGACGCTGGCCAGCGAGTCCTCGTTGAGGCAGCTTCGGGACTGGATTGGCGAGGGTGCGCAGTCTGCGCTGCCGATGGATCGCTTCCGGCCCAATCTCGTCGTGACGGGCGATGTCGCCCCCTTCGCGGAAGACACCTGGCGCCGCGTGCGCATCGGCGCGATCACCTTCCGGGTTGTTAAGGGCATCGACCGATGCGCCATGACCCTGCTGGACCCGGCGACCTTGGTGAGTGGCGCAGAGCCCATCCGCACGCTCGCGCGCTATCGAAAGTGGGACGGCGCAACATGGTTCGGGGTGCAGTTGATTCCGGACAACCCCGGATCGATCCTGGTCGGCGATTCCGTCACGCCGACCTGAGCCGGGTGACATCGTGACTTACGAGACGGTTTTCTCGGAGAGTACCGTCGCGCCGGAGGCGTCGAGTTGCACCTCGACCCTCGGCCCCTTGGCCGCTGCGGCGAGGTTGTCGAGCGTCACGTCGTCGAATCCCGCCTTCTCGCCGTCCTTCAGCACGGGGAAGGTGACTTTGCCCGTCGAGTCGACCTGACCGATGAGTTCGCCCGAGTCGACCGACCCGAGCACGCCATCGGCATAGGCGTAGACGTCGGATGGCCCAAGGAAAAGCACCACCTCACCCAGGGACGCCAGGTCCTTCTCGACCTTCTTGACGTCCGCCGTCCCGCTGAGCGCCAGACCCATCGTCAGATTGCCCGCGGGAAGCCGACCCGCAATCACCTCATCCGGCGTGACCGAGACATGGAAGGTGCGCCACTCTGCGGGGCCGTCGAAGGGCACTTCCACTCCGGACGGTGAATCATCTGCGGAGTAGGCCTTGCCCGCGGTTGCGGACCCGAACCGGCCTTTGACGACGACCGTGCTGTATTGCCAGATCGGCCCACTCCCCATCTGGTAGGTCCGGTTCGGCAGTAGGTCCTCGACCTCGTCATAGGGTGCGACCCGAGAGGCCGCCTCCCGGCGATGCTGCAACTCTTGAACCACATTGGAATCGGCTCTATCCCCTGCTTCTCCGGAGCAAGAAATCAGCATCGAGCCAGCCATGGCGGTCAATGCTCCCGCAGCAATCGCACTCATGCTTCTCATCCTTCAGGCTCCTCGCGATAGGCGTTGTTTAGGTGAGACCGATCATGATCTGTGTAATAGGCAGGCTGCGGGGCATTCGATTTCATGCACCCGTACTCGCTGTCACGATGAGTGAGACCAAGTGTATGACCTAGCTCGTGACATGCCAGGCCGCGCTCATCCGCGGTACTCGCCTGCGTAGTAAGAGAGCGCAAAGCGCACGGTGTGCTGTTCACAGGAAAGAATCACGAGGGAATCGCAGGTCGCGAGGCCAATCATTCCCGGATGCCCAGGACCGTGCCAGTCATACCCGCAGTAGCCTCCATAGTCCTGGTTGCGCACAATCACGTCAGTGCTCGAGTCCAAGGTCGAGTCGTACGCCGTCACAGCATCAGTAGTGTTTAGGTTGTACACGTGCGTAATTAACGGAGGATTGCACCGCAGGATCGAGGCCGATGTAATGGAACCAATGGGTCCCGCCGTCCGCCTTGTTCACAGGCGAGCCTCCCCCGCACCCGGTAAAACCGTATGCCCCAGACCAATTGGCCTGCGCGGCGGGAGAAACCAAGGCAACGACAAAGGCGAATGCCGACGTCAGCAAGGCTATGCGTACAAATGGTCCATGGTCCATGGTCCATGGTCCATGGTCCATGGTCCATGGTCCATGGTCCACGGTTCACGGGTCAAGAGTTTGAACGGATTAGATTCCTGGCCAGGTAACAATTAGAGCGCGAGTCGCTCCTTGACCACGGCGGCGAGGCGGTCGGCGACAGCCTGGGCCTGCTCAGCCGTAGCAGCCTCGACCATCACGCGCACCAACGGCTCGGTGCCGGACTTGCGCAGCAGCACCCGGCCGGATCCGGCCAGTTCATCCTCCTCGCGGGCCACGGCTGCCTGCACCTCCTCGTCGGAGGCCACGCGGCTGGTGTCGACGCCCTTGACGTTGATGAGCACCTGCGGCAGGCGGGTCATCACCGCCGCCAACTCGGCGAGCGACTTGCCGGTTTCAGCCACTCGGGCGGCGAGCATGAGGCCGGTCAGGACGCCGTCGCCGGTGGTGCCATGCTCGAGGAGTATGACGTGCCCAGACTGCTCGCCCCCAAGCGAGAAATCGCCCTCGCGCATCTTCTCCAACACATAGCGGTCGCCGACACCGGTCTTCAAGACATCGACGCCTTCGCGCTCCATCGCTTGCAGCAGACCGAGATTCGACATCACGGTGGCGACGAGAGTGTTGGCGGCGAGCTTGCCTCGCTCCTGCATCGCCAGGGCGAGGATGGCCATGATCTGATCGCCATCGACAACCGCCCCGGTGTGATCCACAGCGAGGCAGCGGTCCGCGTCGCCGTCGTGGGCGATGCCGAAGTCGGCGCCGCGGGCGACGACCGCGGCCTGCAGGTGCCCGAGGTGGGTCGAGCCGTAGCCGTCGTTGATATTCAGACCATCGGGGCTGGTCCCGATCTCGATGACGTCGGCACCGGCCAGCCGGAAGACCTCGGGCGAGACCGCACTGGCCGCGCCATGCGCCCCGTCGATGACGACCGTGACGCCATCGAGCCGGTTCGGCAGCGCGGCGAGGAGGTGGGCGACATACCTCGCCTGCCCCGCACGGTTGCGGTGCACCCGACCGACCTCGGCGCCGGTGGGGCGCTCCCACTCCTGATGCAGGCGGGCGGCGATCTCGTCCTCGACGGAGTCGGGCAGCTTGTGCCCGCCGGCGGCGAAGAATTTGATGCCATTGTCCGGCATGGCGTTATGCGAGGCGGAGAGCATGACGCCGAAGTGCGCATCCATGTCCGCCGTGAGGAAGGCGACCGCCGGCGTGGGCAGGACGCCCGCGTCATGGACATCGACACCCGCGGACGCGAGCCCGGCAATAACGGCTGCGGCGAGGAACTCACCCGAGGCTCGCGGGTCCCGGCCGACGACGGCCTTCGGCTTGCGACCAGCCGAGCGGGCCGGGGCGCCAAGCACGTGCGCCGCCGCGACGGCCAGACCGAGCGCGAGTTCCGCGGTGATCTCCCGGTTGGCCATGCCACGCACGCCATCAGTGCCGAAGAGTCGAGACATTGGGGGCCTTCCAGAAGGGGTTCACGGCCTCGCCCCGGAACGGCGGGCCTGAAGAATGGTAGTCGGCAGGAAGCCATCCCCCGTCGCGGCGACTAACTCGACGTGAGCCCAGCGTTTGCGTCGCGCGTCGCGGCACGGCGTATGCCGTGCGCGATGAGCGCTGCGATCAGGCCGGCGGCCAAGGGCACCAGCATGGCCGCGCGCAGGCTAGTGGCATCGGAGAGCACGCCAATCACCGGGGAGGTGAACAGGATGCCAAGGCGCATCAGCCACCCCAGCAGAGCGATGCCGGTGCCGTGCGCGAAACCGGGCAACCGGCCGGCTGCGGCGAAGGCCGCAGGAACCAAGGCGCCCGGCGAGGGCGAGCGCCACGGCCGCGGGCGGTGCGGGATGTGCGGGTGGATGTGGCGATCCTCGGCGCCTGTTCGGCTGCGATCGAGGAGGGCTTGACCTCGACGAATTATGACGATGCGCAGGTCAAGGCCGCCTGCCTGGGTGCGGCCCGGCGCAGGGTGCTCGTCGCGACGGCCGACAAGCTCTCGCGCACCTCGACCTTCCGATTCGGCTCGGCCGCCGACCTGACACACCTCGTGACCACCTCGGCCGCGTCGGATGAGGTCATCGCGGCTTTCCGCGGCGCGGGCGTTCAAGTGATCGTGGTGAACGACGCCGGGTGACGAGACCCCCCTCAGCGCCGGCGCGGTCCGCATACGCCGAAGCGCGGCACCCGCCGGAGCGGGTGCCGCGCTTCTGTCGCGATCTGGGGCCGGAGCCCGTCGATCAGCGCTTGCTGTACTGAGGCGCCTTGCGGGCCTTCTTCAGACCAGCCTTCTTGCGCTCCGGGACGCGAGCGTCACGGGTCAGGAAGCCGGCCTTCTTCAGGGCCGGGCGGTTGAGCTCGGCGTCGACGCCATTGAGCGAGCGGGCCACACCGAGGCGGACGGCGCCGGCCTGGCCGGAGGGGCCACCGCCGTGGACGCGGACGAGCACGTCATACGCGCCCTCCAGTTCCAGGACGGCCAGCGGCTCGTTGACGATCTGCTGGTGCACCTTGTTGGGGAAGTAGTTCTCCAGGGTGCGACCGTTGATGGTCCACTCGCCGGTGCCGGGCACGATGCGCACGCGGGCGATGGCCTGCTTGCGGCGGCCGGTGCCGGCGCCGGGGGCGGAAGCGGTCGGCTTGCGGGCCGGCTCGGAGGAGACGGGGCCTTCGGACTCCGAGGTGTACTCGGTGAGCTCGACGTCCTCGTCGTAGTCGTAGGTGGTGTCAGTCACGGCTGGTCAATTTCCTTCGTATGTCGTGAAGTCCGCAGCCGTTACTGCGCGACCTGGGAGATCGTGTAGGGGACGGGCTGCTGGGCCGTGTGCGGGTGCTCAGCACCGGCGTAGACCTTCAGCTTGGTCAGCTGCTGGCGGCCGAGGGTGGTCTTGGGGACCATGCCGCGAACGGCCTTCTCGACGGCCTTGACCGGGTCGCGGTCGAGCAACTCGGCATAGGTCTCGGACTTCAGACCGCCTGGGTAGCCGGAGTGGCGGTAGGCGCGCTTCTGCTGCAGCTTGGCGCCGGTGAGGGCGACCTTCTCCGCATTGATGATGATGACGAAATCGCCGGTGTCGACGTGCGAGGCGAAGGTCGCCTTGTGCTTGCCGCGCAGGAGCGAGGCCGTCTGGCTGGCGAGCCGGCCGAGGACGACGTCGGTGGCGTCGATGACATGCCACTGACGGGTGATCTCCGCCGCCTTGGGGGTGTAGGTACGCAAAGTCTTGCCTTTACTCACTCTTCGGACGAGGGGCTGGTATGCCGCGTGCTCCCGCCGGGCGGGTGGTCGCCCACCAGGGGCGCACGGCACAACAGCTATCAAGTTTACGGGCCAGGAAGCACCCGCTCAAATCCGGGCTGCGGGTGCGTACATGGCCGCTGACCTGCGCAGATGAGCCAATGCGCGCATATCGCACGGAACTTGTGCAAAGAGATTATGCAAAGGTATTGTGCGATCCATGACCGATTCGGCCTCCCATATCCGCCTCGACTCCGCCTCCGTCAAGGTCCTTGCCCACCCGCTGCGCTCGCGGCTGGTCGGAGCCTTGCGCCTTGCCGGGCCCTCGACGGCGACCGCCCTGGCCCGGCGTCTGGGCACGAACTCGGGGGCCACGTCATACCACCTGCGCAAGCTGGCCGAAGTGGGCCTGGTCGTCGACACCGGCGAGGGGGACGCCAAGTCCCGCGTGTGGGCCGCCGCCTCCGAGATGACGCAGTTCGAGAACAGCGACTTCGACGACGACGAGGATGCCGCCACAGCCCTCGGCTGGCTGGAGCGCGACTGGCTCAGGCACTTCACCGAGAAGTTCGGCCGGTGGCTGGACGTGCGCCAGAACTGGCCGGCCGTCTGGCGCGACCGGGCGACGATGAACGACGACAACGTGCTCGTGACGGCCGACCAACTGCGCGCGATGCACGAGGAGATCGGGGCGGTCGTCACCCGCTATCGCCGTGTCGGGCAAGGCAATCCGGACGCCAAGCGGATCGCGACCTATCTGATCTTCTACCCCGTGGACATGGACCAGGCGCCGCGCCGATGAGCGGTCCGCTCTCGCCAGCGGCGGCCCGGCGGATCTACTACACGCTCACGGTGACCCGGTGGTTCCCTGTCGGACTGGTCGTCGGCGTCTTCATTCTCTTGCAGACCGGCCGCGGGTTGACCACCGCCCAAGCCCTGACGGCCTCCGCGATTTCCGGCCTGGTCTGCTTCGCTCTCGAACTGCCGACGAGCGGCTTCGCGGACGCCTTCGGCCGGCGCGCGGTCTACATCGCCGCCGCCGTCGTCAATGTCCTCGCCGCGCTGGCATATGCCGTAGCCCAATCCTTCTGGGCCTTCGTCCTGGCCGCCGCGCTGATGGGAATCTTTCGGGCCCTAGACTCCGGCCCACTCGAGGCGTGGTTTGTCGATGAGGTGCACGCGAGCAATCCCGGCGCCGATGTCGATCAGGAGTTGTCACGCTCCGGCTCGCTGCTCGGTCTCGGCATGGCGCTCGGCGCACTCGTCAGTGGTGCGTTGATTTGGTGGCATCCTTTCCGGTCCGCGCCGGCCATCGACCTGGCCGTCTGGTGCTTCGTCATCCTCAACCTCGGCCACCTGCTCGCCGTGCTGGTCCTGCTGAAGGAGAGCGCGCGGCACCCGGAGGGGACGCGGCAACGTAAACTCGTCCTGGCCTCGATGAAGCAGGCGCCCTCCGTGATCAGTGGCGGCCTGAAACTGTTGGGGCGCAACACGATTCTGCTCGGAATTGTCGCCGCCGAGGTGGCCTGGTCGATCGGAATGATCGCCTTCGAGTCGCTGCTGCCGCTGCGGCTTGAGGAGTTCCTTGGCTCGCAGCAGGCGGCCGGTGCCGCCATGGGACCCGTCGCCGCCGTGGGATGGGCGATCTTCTCGGTGGGCACCTTCCTGGCCGGTATGGCGTCCAAGCGCTTCGGCGTCGCCCGCGCCGCAATGCTGGGACGCCTGCTCAATGGCACGGGGGTCGTGATCATGGGTCTGGCCCCCGGCCCGGCGAGCCTGATCGCGGCCTACCTTTTCACCTATGGCGCCCACGGCTTGAACGGACCGCCCCACGGGGCGCTCTTGCACCGCGAGGCCGACGCGAGCAACCGCGCAACCGTGCTCTCGATCAACTCCATGATGGCCTTCCTCGCCTTCGGCATCGGCGCCCCACTCGCCGGGCTCCTCGCCGACCGCACCTCGGTCGCGACGACGATGATCACGGTCGGCGCGATCAGCCTCCTCGGCGTCGCCTGCTACCGCCCCGCCCGCCGGGCCGAGCTCGCCCGCGCCTAACAGCTACCTCCTGTTGCACCATGCGGGCACGGTGTTACACTCAGTCATGCCGACCACTCGTCCCCGACACATGGTCACGGAATCTGATGACCTAGCGGATGCTCTGACGCTGGCCAGAAGGCATTGGCCGCAAGAGACCTCGGACTCGCGCTTGATCGCCCTGTTGGCACAAGAAGGTGCGCGCGCGATCTCGATCGCCGACGCCACCCAAGTCGTCGAGCGTCGCCACCGCTTACGGGCACACGCCGGCATCCTGAGGGGCACCTACGGTCCGGATTATCTTGAGCGGCTCCGCGAGGACTGGCCAGGATGATCGTTCTCGATGCGAACGTCTTGATCGCCTACCTCGACGACTCCGACGCCCTACACCGTCAAGCGGTGGACGCGCTGGAGTCGGTGGCGGATGAGGAGTGGGTCGCGCATCCGGTCACCCTGGCCGAGGTTTTGGTCGGTCCCGCTCGACGAACCGCTGGGCATCTTCAGCAGGCTGTGGACACGCTTTCCGCCATCGGCGTAGACGAGGCCCCATGGAACGGGAGTGACGCTCTCACCCTGGCGCAGCTTCGGGCGGAAACGCACCTGAAGCTGCCTGATTGTTGCGTCCTGCTGCTCACCGAGCGCGAGGACTCGTCACTCCTCAGTTTCGACGGGGCGCTATGCCGGGCCGCCGAACGCCGAGGGATCACCGTCGTTGAATGACTGGCCCCATCCTCAGTCGGGGGCGTCGCCGAGGTGGGAGCGATAGGGCGGCACGATCAGGTGGCCTTCTCTCTGCAGGTCGGCGAGTATGCCGTGTCGCCCCAGGATGGCGGCGACCGCTGGGCCGTCCAGGCGGCCTGCGGTGGCGAGTTCGCGCGCCAGGTCGAGCAGACCCGCACGGAATCCGGTCAGCTCTGACCGAACTTCCGCGGCCAGGCGCGAGATCATCTTTTCGATATCAGGGTCGGTGACATGGCGATCCATGGAGTACTCATTGCCGAGCATGTAGTTCGCCTGGAACTCCGCGTCGAAGCCATGGCGGCGGATGAAGTCCTGGATCAAGATCGTGGCGCGCTCACGGTCCGATGCCCTTCCGACAGAGGCCAATTCGCGACCAAAGACGATCTCTTCCGCGATGCCACCCGCGAGGGCGATCTTGGCCTGTTGGATCAGAGCGGCCGAGGTCTCATAGATCGGATGCGGCGCGGTGAAGCCGCCGACATAACTCGAGGCGACCCGCGCGGTCAGTTGCAGCGGCGCGAGGCCGAAGTACACGGCATACAGCAGGGCATGGCCCGACTCGTGCACGGCAACATTCGCGATCTTGTCCGCGGGGCTGCTCTCGCGGATGCGATCGAGGCGACCGGTGAAGGGGAGCACAACGTCCTGCGAACCGACGAGCCCACGCAGCTGGCGCGTCTGTTCGTCGTAGGCAATGGCGATGCGCCCCTCGTCGGCGAGGACCGCGGTGAACAGCAGCTTGCCGAGATTGTTTTCGAGAATGTCCGCGACGCTGGAGAAGACCGGCCGCACGCCTTGCACGGGGAAGACACCATTGCGATAGATGAGGTCGTGCACCGAGGGGTCGACCTCCACCTCGATGCCGAAGCGCGCCAGAACCGACTCGCGGACCCGCTCGACTTCGCGCCGGATCAGCTCGACAAAGTCCTTGTGCCGCAACGAGGTATAGATCAGGTGGGTGTTGCCGAAGCGGGCCACCTGCTCCGGCTTGAAGCGCCTGGTGAGGGCATTCTTGATGTCGACGACGGTGACCTTGTCGGCGTATGCCGCAAAGACGTCGGCATCCACATCGGCCTCGGCACCCTTGGTCGCCATCGTGAAGGCCTCGTCCAGGTTGCCGCTGACGAGGATGAGGCTGCGCGAACAGTCGATCGGCTCGTAGACCACCTTGTGCGCCATCGCCGTCCGGGCCCGGTCCAGCGCCTGCTGCGGCGTCCACCTCGACACCACCTCCAGGTCCTCGGCGAGGCGCAACTGCGAGCGCAGCGACCGCGCCTCCCAGATGCCGATGCCGGGATCGGTGATCTCCTCACCGCTGTTGCGGCGCCGCGTCTGCTCGGAGGCGAGGTATGACAGCGAGGCCACGACATACTGCAGATCGGTGTTCTCGCGGCGGGCCAGTCGCCCGTCGGACAACAACTCCCAGAAGTCGCTGAACTTGGTGTTGGGGACCGGATTGCCTTCGTGGTCAAGGGTATTGAAGCGCTGAATCTCATCGAACAGCATGAACGTCGGCTGCCCCTCCAGCGCGCCGGACTCGGCCAATCGGGAGGCGACCGAGGTGTGCCACGTCGTGCTGTCGGCATTGCTGAGTTCGATCTCGACGAAGCGGTCGAGGACGTCCAGCGCCTTGACCAGCCGGCGCACGAGGTCGGTCTTGCCGACCCCGGTCATCCCCCACAGGTTGACGATCGCGGGCCGGGTGAGCAGTTCTGGCGCGACATACCAGACCATGACGGCGTCGCAGAGTTCGTCGATGATCCGGTCGATCCCGACGAAGTGCGCCTTGAGGGTCTCCCGGGCCCGCGTGAGCCGTTCCTGACGTGCCGCGATCTCATCGCGGTCGAGCTGGACGCGGACGTCTGCCTCCTGATCATCGTTGGCCATCCGGGCATGGTCCCACGAGGTGCCCTTCGGCGTCTTGCCGTCCCCGATCACGCCGGGCACCGGACCCGAGCGCACCGGGGTCGATCAGGCGCGCAGATACGCCAGCACGGCGAGGACGCGGCGGTTGTCGTCGACCGCGACCGGCAGGTCCAGCTTTGTGAAGATGCTGTTGATGTGCTTGGCCACGGCCTTTTCGGTGACCCAGAGCGCGGAGGCGATGGCGGCATTGGAACGGCCCTCAGCCATCAACGCGAGCACCTCTCGCTCGCGCTCGGTGAGCCGGTCGATGGGTTCGTCGCGTCGCCGACTCATCAGCGCCGCAACGACTTCCGGATCGAGGACGGTGCCGCCGGACCCCACCCGCCGGACACTCTCGACGAACTCGCCGGCGTCGGCGACCCGGTCCTTCAGCAGATAGCCGATGGCGCCATCGCCTGAGGCGAGCAACTCACGGGCATACAGCTGCTCGACGTACTGGCTGAGCACCACGACCGGGAACCCGGGCCGCGCCGTGCGGGCGGCGATGGCTGCGCGCAGGCCCTCATCGGTGAAGGTGGGCGGCAGGCGGACGTCGAGGACGGCGAGGTCCACGTCGGGACGCAGTAGCGCCTGATCGAGGCCCGAGGTCCCCTCCAGTGCCTCGACCACCTCGAGGCCGTATGCCGTGAGCAGCCGCGTCAGCCCGTCGCGCAGGAGGGCGTGGTCTTCGGCGACAACCACTCGCATGGCACCTCCATGGTGATGACGGTCGGCCCCCCGGCCGGGCTGGACAGGTCCATGGTGCCGTCGAACGCGCCGAGGCGGCGAGCGATCCCGGCCAAGCCGGTGCCCGTGCGCGCATCCGCACCTCCACGGCCGTCGTCGCCGACCTGCAGCCGCAGCCGGCGCTCGGGGGCGGCGATGACGACCCACGCCGACCGCGCACCGGAGTGCTTGACGACATTGGCCAGGCACTCGACGACGGCGAAGTAGGCGGCCGACTCCACGGGCGCCGGGGGGCGGCCGGGCAGGGCCGCGTCGACGGTGACGGGGATGGGCAGGTCCAGGGCCAGCGCCTGGACGGCACCGATCAGGCCCCGGTCGGCAAGCACGGGTGGGTGGATGCCGCGCACGACGGCGCGAATGTCCACCAGCGCGGCGCCGGTGCTGTCGCGGGCCTCCTGGAGCAGGCGGCGCGCCGCCGCTGGGTCACGGTCGAGCAGGTCGGCGGCCATCCCCAGGCTCATGCCCAGCGAGACCAGCCGCGCCTGCGCGCCGTCGTGCAGGTCCCGCTCGATACGCCGCAACTCGGCAGCCGAGGCATCGACGCTCTCGGCCCGGGACGCGGTCAGGTCCGCGACCCGTCGCTGCAGTTCCTCATTCGGATCCGGGCGCAGGATCGCCGCTTCGGTCTCGGTGCGGATCCGCATGAAGACATCGCCGAAGAACCACCAGACCGGCACGAGGATCAGGGCGATTCCGATGAGCAACAGCGAAACCCAGGTCGGGGCGGCGTCGCCGGCGGCCAGCCCGAAGGCCGTGGCCAACAGGGCGATCACGCCGGCCGGCAGCGCGGCGGAGAGGGCGGACAGGACCAGGCCGCCGGAGCAAGCGAACAGGAACCACAAGAAGAGCTGCCAGAAGCCACGTTTCCCGAACCATCGGATGACCGAGCGCCAGGCCCCATCGCGAGCCGGTGCCAGGGCGGGCACCGGGACCTCGCGACCCAAGAAGCTTCCGGCCATCGATGCATTCAGCCCGGCGAAGGAGGCCAAGGGCGGCGCCCACAAGCGCACGAGCAGCACCCCGATTCCGAGGACCGCGAGGCCTGCGCTCAGGGAGACGAAGACCAGGAAGAAGGCCAGGGGCAGGACCATGAAGAGGTGGCCGAGGCCGTAGCCGGCGGCCAGCCACGGTGGCCGTCGCGTCGAGAACACCCCTCCATCCTCACGCAGTGGTCGGGAGCGCGCAGGGGTGCTAGTACCACTGCGCTCACGGGTGCCAGCGCTCCCGACACCAGGCCGCCGCGGGAGCAGGCTCATCAGCGTTGCCTTCCTCACCTCGGACGCAGGAGCCGTGATGCCTCGCCTGACCTCACTCCCCATCGCCGCCGCCCGCTGGAGCGCGCGACACCCGAAACGGACGATCGCCGCGTGGTTCGCCTTCGTGGCACTGGCGACTGCCCTGGCATTCGTCATCCCCGTCAAGGAGACCACCGATGCCGACTACCGCATCGGCGAATCGGGCCGGGCCCATGCGATGCTCGCCGACGCCGGCATCGATGCGCCGCCGATGGAACATGTCCTCATCACCGCAGGACAGGGACGGCTGGACGCTGCTGCGGCCACCGCCGCCGCCGACGAGATCGCGCAGCGGATGTCCGCTGTCGCGGGAGTGCAGCAGGTGGCACCGCCGGTCTGGAGCGGCGACCGATCGAGCGCCCTCGTCAGTGTCGTGGTGGACAAGGCGGCCGATCCGGCTGCGCTCTTGTCGGTCACCCACGCGGTGGCCGAGGCGCACCGTGACCTCCACATCGCGCAATCGGGCGACCTGACGGTCGATGCCGGGATTCAGGGCCGAGTGGCCGACGACCTGCACGCGGCCGAGTTCCTCAGCATTCCGGCGACCTTGCTGCTGATGCTGCTCGCCTTCGGCGCCGTGATCGCCGCCGGTGTGCCGGTGCTCCTGGCCATCGGCTCGGTCGCGGCCACCCTGGGCCTGTCCGCTCCCCTGTCCTACCTCATCCACGCCGAGCCGACCGTCGGCTCACTCATCGTCCTTGTGGGAATGGCTGTGGGCGTTGACTATTCGCTCTTCTATCTGAAGCGGGAACGCGAGGAGCGGGCCAACGGGGTGACGACCCCCGACGCCGTCGCCATCGCGGCGCGCACGTCCGGTCATGCCATCCTCGTCTCCGGTGCCGCCGTGATGGCAGCGATGTCCGGGCTGTATGTCGTCGGGGCCGCGACCTTCAGTTCCCTCGCGACCGGCGCCATCGTGGTCGTCGCGGTCGCCGTCCTCGGCTCGATCACCGTCCTGCCCGCGCTGCTGGTGCAGCTCGGCCGCTGGGTCGACCGGCCGCGGCTCCCGCTGCTGTGGCGCCTCAATGCGCGGATCGGGCAGGGCGGCATCAGCCGCCGCCTGATCGCACCGGTCCTGCGGCATCCGGTCGTCTCTTTGGTCATGGCGCTGGCCCTCACGATTCCGATGGCAGTCTCCGCTGCGGGGATCTCCCTGCACTCGGCGAATCTGTCCACCCTGCCCCGGGACATCCCCGCCGTGGCGACCGCCCATCGCATCGCTGAGAAGTTCCCGTCCGAGGGGACCAACGCCCTCGTCGTGGTGCGAGCGAAGGCCGGTCAGCAGCAGGTCGTGGAGGCCAGACTGCGGGAGCTGTCGACGCGTGCAGCCGCCACGCCCTCGTTCGCCGATCTCGGGATCGACCCGATCAAGGTCTCGTCGGATCGCAGCGTGACGTCGGTCGAACTCGCCATACCGTTCAGCGAACAGGACTCGCGCACAGCCGAAGCCATCCACCTGGCCCGCACGACCCTGGCACCTGAGGCGCTCGACGGACTCGGTGTGGACTATGCGGTGGGCGGCTGGGCCGCAGCCTCCCTCGACTTCGCCGACCGGCAGAGCGAACGGCTCCCCTGGGTCATCGGTTTCGTGCTGCTGCTGACCCTCGTGATGATGGTGGCGGCCTTCCGGAGCGTCGCGCTGGCGCTGATCTCTGCCGGGTTGAACCTGTTGTCGGTCGGCGTCGCGTTCGGTGTCCTGCGGTGGATCTTCCAGGACGGGCACTTCAGTGAGCAGTTGGACTTCACCAGCCCCGGTTTCCTCATCGACTGGATCCCGATCTTCGTGATGGCGATCCTCGTCGGGTTGTCGATGGACTATCACGTCTTCGTCTTGAGCCGGGTGCGCGAGTATGCCGCCTCGGGTCTGCCGGCCCGCGAGGCCGTGCGCCAGGGGATCAGCGACACCGCCGGCGTCGTGACGAGTGCCGCCGCCGTGATGGTCGCTGTCTTCTCGATCTTTGCGACCTTGTCGATGCTGGAGATGAAGATGATGGGTGTTGGCCTCGGCGTGGCAATCCTGTTGGACGCCACCGTGATCCGCTTGGTCATCCTCCCCGCCACCCTCGTCCTGCTCGGGGAGCGGACGTGGCGCCGGGCCCGGCACGGTGTGGATTCGGCGGTCGCTGCTCAGCCGGGAGCGCCGACCCACCCGAGCGCGCCGCCATACGCCACTGATCGGGAGGCGATCTGCGCGGCGTATGCGAGCACCGCCGCCGGGTCCGCCACCCCGTGACCGGCCATGGCCACGGCGGCGGCGCCGTGCAGGACATCACCCGCGCCGTTGGTGTCGATGACTCGGCTGACACGCGGGACCGGTATCTGACGGTCACCGGCCTGACTGACCAGCCGGATCGGCCGGGGGCCCGCAGACTGCGCGGCGGCTCGGGCTCCGTGCGACCGGGCCCAAGCGCACGCATCGGCTGCGTCCGGCGCAGCGAAATCGGCAGACAGCAAGGCGAGATCGACGTGCCGGAGATACGCCTCCATGCCCGGCTTGTAGCTCCCGCCGTCGAGGAGCACGGACATGCCGAGCCGCCGCGCCTCGGCCGCCGCACGGGCCGGCAGATCGCCGCCATGACCGTCGATGAGCAACACCGCCGCTCCGGCGAGGACGTCCCCGCACCCCCAGTCGCCGGGGACCTGCGGTCCACCGCCGGAGACGACCGCTCGATCCCCGGTCTCCTGCGTGACCAGCACTGTCGACACAGGCGCCGGATTGGCTTGGGCGGCAACTGGATCCACCCACTCCACGGCATCCCTGGCCAGCGTGGCACGGGCGAAGTCGGTGAGCGGCGACGCACCGAAACACGCGAGGAGCCGGACCGGCATACCGATGGCGGCGACCGTGCGCGCGGCATTGGTGGCCGGCCCGCCGATGTCCAGCCGCTGCTCGCGCCCGACGGTCTTCTCGTCCGGGCGTGGCAGGCGGTCGATGACCTGGACGACGTCCACGGTCAGCAAGCCGGCGCAGACGACAGTCATCGGGCGACGGCCTGCGCCTCGTGGGTGGTCGCGTCATAGCTGAAGGTCACGCTCTGACCGTCGGCCACGGAGAAGGGGATGTTCTGCCCGTCCCTGGCGCCGTCGGCGCCATAGTTCTCGTCCCAGGAGCCGCCAATGGCAATCTTGAATTCGTAGCTGCCGGCGGGAATTCCCTTGAGGGACAGCGTGAATGTGCCGTCGCCATCGGGATCCTCGAGGGCCGTCTGCTGGCAGTCCGGCGTCCAGTCGGCAGGGCAGCCGGCTTCGCTCTGATAACTGCCGGGGGCGGTAACGAGCGTCTCCTGCTCGGCCGCGGCGCTGACCGTCGCCGCCGTCGAGGTGTAGCCGACCTTGCCGTCGAGGGTGCGCGCGACGGCGACCACCTCGTAGTCCCCCGGCGCGAGGGCGGAGGCATCGGCATACAGGCTGTATGACGGGTTGTCATCCGTCCCCAGGACGGTCCAGTCGGCGCTCCCCTTCGGTCGCAGCGCGAAGGTGTTCTCGACAGGGGTTGCCGACGCGACCGTCGCGAGCAGCTTGGTCTGGCCGCTGAGCTTGCCGCCTTGCCCGACTGTCAGGTCGCGAACCCGCGGCGCCTCGGCGGCCGTGGGGATGGGGTCGGCAGCACGCAGCACGATGCCGGAGCGGGCAGGGACGCTCAGGGTGAGTCCGCCGTCCGCGGATGCCGTCAGGCTCTCCGCCTTGCCCCACACGCGGTCGAATCGGATTCCGGGAGAGGCGGTTTGGATCGGCACACGCTGCTCGGCGCTCGCATTGTTGAGAGCGACGACATACTCCACATTGCTGCGGCGGTCGATCCGGGAGACGGCGAAGACGCCCTCACCGTCTGCGGCATACCGCTCAATCTGTATGCCGCTGCGCAGCGCCGCATTGTCGGCGCGGACCTTCGAGAGTTCGGCGAGGGAGCGGTACATCACCGCGTCTTCGTCATAGCGGTCTTTCGCGCCAGGGGTGCCGCCGATGATGCGATCCGTGGCGAACTGCTCGACCTTGGTGGCGAACATGTCTTGGCGCGCGTCCTTGTCGCCACCCCAGCCGACGAAGCCTTGTTCGTCGCCGTAATAGACGACGGGTTGGCCGCGGGTGAAGTACATCAGTGCGTGGGCGAGTTGGTCGCGACGAAGCAGGTCGATGTCGTCCTGGGCCGCGCCGACAAGGAAGGAGCCGACCCGGCCCATGTCGTGGTTGCCGAGGAAGGTCGGCAGCGAGTACGCATTGGAGTCGGCGTCGAGATAGTCGTCGTCCGCGGCATACAGCTCGGCGAGCTTCTTGGCGGACTGGCCGGAGGCGAAATCGACTGCCGCGCTTTGGAATCCGAAGTCCAAGGTGGCTGGGAGCTTGCCGATGGTGGAGTATGTCGAGGCGTAGGCCGGCGAAGTGTCGAAGACCTCGCCGAACATGAAGAAGTCGTCGCGGCCGGCGGCCTTGGCGTGCGCCATGATGGCCGGCCCGAACTTCTGCCAGAAGGGCAGGTCGACATGCTTGACGGTGTCGATGCGGAAGCCATCGATGCCGAAGTCGACCCAGGATGAGTAAATGTCGATCATCCCGTTGACGACCTTGGGGTTCTCCGTGAAGAGGTCATCGAGGCCGAAGAAGTCGCCATAGGTCGACGACTCGCCCTCGAAGGTGGAGTTGCCGCGGTTGTGATAGAGCGTCGGATCGTTAAGCCAAGCAGGCGTTTTCGCGGTTTCGTCGGCGGAGGATCGGAAGATCGGGGTATAGGGGAAGGACTTCGTTGTTAGCTTGGGGAAGGTGTCCCCGCCCGCGAGGGGAGCGTCGTCGAAGGCCTTGCCGGCGGCATCGACATAGGGCTTGTCGTCCTTGCTGATGTAGCCGTACTTGCCCTGCTTGTAGTCGATGACATCGGCGGTGTGGTTGGTGACGATGTCGAAGTAGACCTTCATGCCGCGCGCGTGGGCGGCCTCGATCAATTGCTTCATCTCGTCATTGGTGCCGAAGTGCGGGTCGATCTTGGTGAAGTCGGTGATCCAGTAGCCGTGATAGCCGGCGCTGTAGTCCTCGGCGGAGCCCTGCGTCGGACGGTTCTCGAAGGAGGGCGTAAGCCAGATAGCCGTCGTGCCGAGGTTCTTGATGTAGTCGAGTTTGCCCATCAGGCCTGCCAGATCGCCGCCGTGGAACATGCCCTTGTCCGTGGGATCGAAGCCCGTTGCCTGCCGGTCCCCGCTGAGCCCGCCTTTGTCATTGCTCGGGTCGCCATTGGCGAATCGGTCGGCCATGACGAAGTAGAAGGTCTCCTCGCGCGGCGTCAGGGCGCGCTGGGCGAGCTGCTTCAGGTCGGCATCGCTGAGGGTGACGGGACCCGAGGCGGCGACGGCGGCGCTGGTCGAGCCGGAGCCTGCTGAGGGTTCCTTGTCCCCGGAGCGGGTGGCGACGGCATACGCGATGATCGCCCCGAGAAGGACCCCGATCAGGGCGAAGATGAGGGAACGACTGCGGATCACCTCGGCAGGGTATCCGCCGGTGCTGGGTCGATCAGCGCTGCCGGACCACCCGGGTCTCGTCCCACACGGGCTCGGGCGACTCATAGACCCGGCCGTCGGAGCCGAAGACGAAGAAGCGGTCGAAGCCGCGGGCGAACCAGCGGTCGTGGGTGACGGCGACGACGGTGCCCTCGAAGGCATCGAGCGCATCCTCCAGCGCTTCGGCTGAGTGCAGGTCGAGGTTGTCGGTCGGCTCATCGAGAAGCAGCAGGGTCGCGCCCGAGAGTTCCAACAACAGAATCTGGAAGCGGGCCTGCTGCCCACCGGACAGCATCTCGAAGGTCCGCTCCCCCGCCATCGCCAGGCCGTAGCGGTCCAGCGCCTTGGCCGCCTCCTCCCGCGGCTTGCCGGCGCGGTGCTCGTCCCCCCGGTGCAGGATCTCCAGCAAGCTGCGCCCGTGCAGGGTCGTATGGTCGTGCGTCTGGGCGAACCAGCCCGGCCGCACGCGCGAGCCCAGCCGGGCAATCCCGTTGTGCACCAACGGAGTCGGCGCGAACTCCCCGACCGGTCGATGCTCAAGATCGGGGTCACTCCCGCCGGCAGCGAGCAGCCGCAGGAAGTGCGACTTGCCCGAGCCATTGGAGCCGAGGACCGCGATCCGCTCGCCGAACCACAGCTCGGCGTCGAAGGGCTTCATCAGTTGTTGCGCTGCCCCGCCCGCGCCGGTGACTTGAAGTTCGAGCCCCTCGCAGACGACGGCCCGCTTGGCCGTGCGGCCGCCGGTGAGCCGCATACGCACGTTCTGCCGCAACGGGATTCGCTCCGGCGGGCCAGCCTCCTCGAACTTCGCGAGGCGCGTCTTGGCGGCCTGGTAGCGGGAGGCGAGGCCGTCGTTGTAGGCCGCTTTGACCTTGTACATCTGCACGAGGTCTTTGAGCTTCTGGTGCTCCTCGTCCCAGCGGCGCAGCAATTCTTCGAGGCGGTCGTTGCGCTCCTGGCGCGCCTGGTCATAGGTCGTGAAGGAGCCGGGATGAACCCAGATCGTAGCTCCGGCGGAGTTGGGTTCGAGGGTGGCGATGCGGGTGGCCGCGCGCGACAGGAGTTCGCGGTCGTGGCTGATGAAGAGGACCGTCTTGGGCGAGGCGCGCAAGCTGTCTTCGAGCCAACGCTTGCCGGGGACGTCGAGGTAGTTGTCGGGCTCGTCGAGGATGAGCACGTCTTCGGGTCCGCGGAGCAGGGCTTCGAGGACGAGGCGCTTCTGCTCGCCGCCCGAGAGGGTGGTGACCTTGCGCCACTGGGCCTGATCGAACGGCATACCCAAGGCGGCCATCGTGCACTCATCCCACAGCGTCTCGATGTCGTAGCCCCCGACATCGCCCCAGTCGACCAGCGCCTGCGCATAGGCCCTCTGGTCGGCCTCCTCGTCGCGCTCCATCATGAGCAACTCGGTGCGATCGATCTCGGCGGCGGCCTTGCGGATGGGGTCGGCCGCGGCCATGAGCAGCAGGTCGCGAACTGTCGACTCATCGCGTAGTTGGCCGATGAACTGGCGCATGATGCCGAGTCCGCCCGAACGCACGACCGCGCCGTCGTCAGCCTTGAGGTCGCCCGCGATGATGCGGATCAGCGTGGTTTTGCCGGTCCCGTTCGGCCCGATCAGCGCTGTCTTGCTGCCCTCGCCGATGCGGAGGTTGACATCGCGCAGCAGTGGCCGCCCGTCCGGCAGGCCGTACTCCACTCCCGAGATGTCGACATGTCCCACAACCGGGAATCATCCCCCACCCGGCAAGCCCGGCTCAACCGCGTTAGGCCGGCCGCCAGACTGCTGCAACGCCGCGGTGGGGAAGTTTTCTGCTGCCAGGGCGACAGCAAACTTCCCCACCAACGGGGTTTGTGTGTCAGCGGGTGGGTGAGAAGGGCAGGAGTTCCTGCGGCACCATGCCGGTCGCGATCTGCTGCGCGAGCAACTCGCCGGTCACCGGGCCGAGGGTGATGCCCCACATACCGTGGCCGCCGGCGACGAAGACGCGCGGGTTGTTCGTGACACCGATCAGCGGCAGACCGTCCGGGGTGCACGGGCGCGAACCGACCCACTCGTCCTTGCGGTTGTCGAGGTCGGCGCCGGCGAGCAGCGGGCGGGCGGAGTCGACGATGGCCTTCACCCGGCGGCGGTCGAGCGGCGCCTCGGGCTTGCGGAACTCCATCATCCCGGCGACGCGCAAGCGGTCGCCGATCGGCGTGCACGCGACACGAGCAGCGGGGAAGTAGACCGGGCCATTCGGCACGTGGTCGATGGTGACGCTGAAGCTGTAACCGCGGCCGGCCTGCACGACCTTCTTGACCCCGAACTGGCGGGCCATTGACGTCAGCCAGGCGCCGGTCGCGATGACGACCGCGTCATACTGCTCGGTCTCACCACGCTCGGTGGTGACCGACATGCCCCCGGGACCGTCGTCGATCCACCGCACCGGCGTCGCGATCTCGAGCCGCGCGCCGCGAGCGACGACCGAGTCGGCGAGCGCACGGACATACACACCGGGGTTGATATAGCGCTGGCCGTGCAGCAGCAGCGCCGCGCCGATCTCACCGGACAGGGCCGGTTCGATCGCGCGCGCCTCGTCTCCGGTGAGGACATCGAAGGTGATGTCCTGGCCCGCCGCCTTGATGTGCTTGAGCTCGTCGAGGAGCGTGACCCGCTCCTCCTCGGTGCGGTATGCCGCGATGAACGACTTCGCCTCGTAAGTGTCGGCGTCGACGCCGCCGGCCTTCAAAAGGTCGAAGGCGCCGAGCGCACGATCGTTGATCGGCACGAGGGACGCCATGGCCTTCTTCCACGCCGGCATCGTCGAGCGCTTGGTGAAGCCGGCGACGAAGCGGAGGAAGAATTTGTCGGCGCTCGGCGGGACATAGACCGGCGAGCTCGGGCTGAGGACGGCGCGCAGGCCGTACTTGAGCACAGCGGGTTCGGGCAGGGGCGTCGCGATGCCCGGCGTCAGCCAGCCGGCATTGCCCCACGAGGACCCGGATGCCACGTCCTGGCGGTCAAAAACCGTCACATCGATGCCCTGCTCCTGCAGGAACCAGGCGGTCGAGAGGCCAACCATGCCGGCGCCGATGATGGCGACCTTCTGCGGACGAGCGGGCGTTGCGGGCATGGAGACCTCCGAGGCGTACGGCTGGGATTCCATCGTCCCGCAGACGGCCGCTCCAGGTCTTGTGCTGTACATCCAACTCACTATCATCTGTTTGTGCGCGACCACTAACATCAGGTGATGATTCCCGTCACCGATCTCGTGGCCGCGCTGCGTGGCCAAGTGGAGATGGTCGCCGAAGTGGTCGGGAGCGTGGACGAGGTCGTCGTACAGGAATCGGCGCGGGAACGCATCGGCGGCCCGGGTGACCTCATCCTCGGCATCGGCCTCGACTCGCCCAAGCGCGCCCTCACGGCCATCGAGCGACTTGCCGATCGCGGTGTGCCGGCCGTCGTCGTCCGGGCCCCGCTGGCGTATGCCGTCGCGCTCGCCGATGCTGCGCGCTCCCGTGGCGTCTCGCTGATCGCGTTGTCTCCCAACGCAAGTTGGGCGCACCTGATCCACCAACTGCGCGACCTGCTGGACCGTGCCGCAACGGGCGATCCACGGACGACCGGCGATGACCTTTATGCCCTGGCCGACGCTGCGGCCGGGCTGATCGACGCCTCGGTCACCATCGAGGATGCCCACCACCGCGTGCTCGCCTATTCGTCGCGGTCGGTGGGCACGGACGCGGCCCGGGTCTCGACGATCGTTGGTCGGCGGGTGCCGCCCGCTGTCGTGCACGAGCTACGCGCTCGTGGCGTCTTCCGGCGTATGACGACCTCCGCCGAGCCCTTCTTCCTCCCCGCTGGCGCCACTCCCGACCTCGGAGCCCGGTTCGTCCTGCCGGTGCGGGCAGGCGGTGAGTGGCTGGGCTCGATCTGGTGCGCGGTGTCCGCGCCCCCGGAAGCGCGCGTGGTCGCCGACCTCGTGACCATGGCCTCGGCGGTCGCCTTGCACCTGCTGGATCTGCGGGTGCAGAGCGATCTAACTCGACGTGTGTGGCTGGATCGGGTCCGGCAGGCCCTGCTGGATCCGGGCGCCGAGGCCGGGGCGTGGCTTGCCGCCGGCCCCTGGCGAGTGGTCGTCCTGCTTGGGTCCCCCACTGCGGCAACGGACTTCGGCGGTGGCGAGCCCGACAACTCGTCGGCTCCACCCTCGATTGGCGGCGCGGCGTCGGTCGATGTCTGGACGGCTGCGCTGCGGCGCCGCGGGTGGGCTCAGCCGGCGGTTGTCGATATCGCTGACCGGGTCTTCGCGATCGTGACCGACACCGAACGACCATCCAGCGCGCGCCGATCACCCAGGACGGCGTCGCGCCTACGGCCGTCCCGGCCCGGCACATGGGCTTGGTTGCAGGCTGAGGTGACGGAATTGCACGCGCAGGGAGGAACGGCCGCGATCGTCGCGGGCACGCGGGCCGAGGTCGCGGGCAACCTCACGCGCTCCCGAGCCGAGGCCGTGGAAACGGCGCAATTGCCGAGCGTTAAGGGAACGACAATCGCTGCGGCAGAGGACCATTGGGCTCCGCTCGTGGTGTCGCGCGCGGTGCGCGGACTGGTCGCCGAGCCGATCCCGAGTCCGCTGGCCGCGCTCGAAGGCGACCCAGCGACGGAGGCGAGCGATCGGCATACGCTCTCGGCCTGGCTGGACCACCCCGGCTCCCCCCGCCGCGCGGCGGAGGCTCTCGGCGTGCACGTCAACACGATCCGCTATCGGATGGACCGGATCGCTCCGCTGCTTGTTGTCGACCTCACCGACCCCGAGATCCGCCTCGCGCTGCAACTCACCCTCCGCGCCGGTTAAGTAGGTTCTTGTGCATGCACTTGCGCAAGTGCAAGACTGGGGCATGCTGAGCCCGCTGGAGAAAAGGTTGCACGTGATGATCGATCAGGATCGCTACGACAAACTCACGGCGGAAGCGGAGCGCACTGGACGTTCCGTGGCCGACATCGTGCGGACCGCGATCGACCTGCACTTCGACGAAACTCGGACCCAGGTGCGTCGACGGGACGCCGCGCGCTTTCTCCTCGCGTCGGCGGATAAGGGCCACGGTTCGCCCGAGACCTGGGAGGAGATGTTGGCAATCCAGGAAGCAGAAATGCTGCGACGCCTGGAGGCCTGAGTGCACCTCTTTCTCGACAGCCCGGTCTTCCTCACCGCCCTCGGCCTCCCCTCCGAGTCGCGACCGGCCTGCGCGCGCCTGCTCGATCGAGCGGGCGAGGGCGAGTTGTCTCTCCACACCGGAGCCGAGTGCATTCAAGAGATCGTTTTCCATCGGCTCCGACTCCAGGGTGTCGACTTGGCTGTTGCACAAACGCAAGCAGTGCGCGCGCTCTGCGTCGTGCACCCGATGGACGACGAGGTCTTGGAGACCGGCCTTGGCTTGATTCGGGACTATGGGGCGCGGGGGCGCGACGCGTTTATAGCTGCGACGGCACTGATCGCGGGGTTCGACACCCTCTTGACGACCGACCGCCGCTTCGTTGACATCCCGGGCCTGCGCCGGATGGACCCTGCCGACGTGAGCGCCTAATCAGGGGCCGGCGCGGAGGTCCGCGGCATACATCGCGAGGATGCGGTCGGCCGCCTCGACGGCGGAGAGCTCGCCCGCGCGGACGGCCGCTTCCAGTTGGTCGCGATGCGTCCGGACCGAGGGCGTATGCCGCACGGCATCCTCCAGGTGCGCGTCCACCATCGCCCACATCCAGTCCTGCTGCTGCTGGGCGCGGCGAGCGGCGAGCGAGCCCTCTGCTTCGAGATGGGCGCGGTGGTCGAGGACAGCTTGCCAAACCTCGTCCAAGCCAGCCTGCGTCTGCGCGGAGCAGGTCAGGACGGGCGGGCGGCGAACATCTTTGCCCGGCAACATCAATCGCATCGCGGCCGCCAGGTCACGGGCGGCGACACGCGCCCGGCCTTCACCATCGCCATCGGCCTTGTTGACGGCGATGACATCCGCGAGTTCGAGGATGCCGCGCTTGATGCCCTGCAACTGATCGCCGGCGCCGGCGAGGGTCAACAGCAGGAAGGTGTCGACCATTTCGGAGACGGCGATCTCGTTCTGTCCGACCCCGACGGTCTCGACGATGATGACGTCGAAGCCGGCCGCCTCCAGGATGAGCATCGACTCGCGCGTTGCGCGCGCGACGCCGCCGAGGTGACGACCGCTCGGCGACGGCCGGACGAACGCCGCCTCGCTCGCGGTCAGGTCGGCCATCCGGGTCCGGTCGCCGAGGATCGACCCACCGGTCCGTCGCGAGGAGGGGTCGACGGCGACGACGCCGACCCGATGCCCGCGCTCGATCAGACGCGTGCCCATCGCGTTGATGAAGGTCGACTTCCCCGCGCCCGGCACGCCCGTGATCCCCACCCGCACCGAGCCGCCTGTATGCGGAGTGAGCGCCGTGATCAGCTCGCTCGCCTGAGCCCGGTGATCCGCGCGCGAGGATTCGACGAGCGTGATCGCGCGCGCGATGTCGGCGCGCGACTGAGCCACGACACGTGCGGCCAGGTCGGCCGGATCGACCTGCCGCACAGTCGAACTCAGGCTTCCAGTCGCCGGCGCAGGTCGGCGATCAGGTCTTGCGCCGCGCGCGCGATGACGGTGCCAGGCGGGTAGATCGCATCGGCCCCGGCAGCACGCAACTCGGCGAAGTCCTGGCTCGGGATGACCCCACCGACGACGATCATCAGGTCCTCGCGCCCGAGCTTGTCCAACTCCTGCCGCAGCGCGGGGACGAGCGTCAGGTGACCGGCGGCGAGCGAGGAAACGCCGACGATGTGCACATCGGCCTCGACCGCCTGCCGGGCGACCTCCTCGGGCGTCTGGAAGAGCGGGCCCACATCGACATCGAAGCCGAGATCGGCAAAGGCGGTGGCGATGACCTTTTGCCCGCGGTCATGGCCGTCCTGGCCCATCTTCGCGACGAGAATGCGCGGGCGCCGGCCTTCGGCCTCCTCGAACTCCTCGACGAGCCGCTGGGCCTCCTTGACGCCCTGGTCGTCGCCGGCTTCCGCGGAATACACGCCACCGATCGTACGGATCTGCGCGGTGTAGCGACCGAAGACTTCTTCCATCGCCGACGACATTTCGCCGACCGTGGCCTTGGCGCGCGCGGCGTCGATCGCGAGCGCGAGCAGGTTGGTCGCGAGTGTGCCATCGGAATGGCGCGCTGCCGCAGTGAGTTTCGCGAGCGCCTCCTGAGTCGCCGCTTCGTCCCGCTCCCCGCGCAAGCGCTCCAACTTCGCCAACTGCTGTGCGCGGACCGCGGCGTTGTCGACCTTGAGCACATCGATCGCTTCGTCGTCCTCGACGACATACGTATTGACGCCGATGACCGGCTGATGGCCGGAGTCGATGCGCGCCTGGGTCCGAGCGGCGGCCTCCTCGATGCGCATCTTCGGGATGCCGGCCTCAATGGCCTTGGCCATCCCGCCGGCCGCCTCGACCTCCTCGATGTGCTCCCACGCGCGCCGGGCGAGATCGTGGGTGAGCTTCTCGACATACGCCGAACCCGCCCACGGGTCGATCGTGCGCGTGGTGCCCGACTCCTGCTGAATGACGAGTTGGGTGTTGCGCGCGATGCGCGCGCTGAAATCCGTTGGGAGAGCGATGGCTTCGTCGAGGGCATTGGTATGCAGTGACTGCGTGTGCCCCTGCGTGCTCGCCATGGCCTCGATGCCGGTGCGCACGACGTTATTGAAGACATCCTGCGCGGTGAGCGACCAGCCGGAGGTCTGGGAGTGCGTGCGCAGCGAGAGCGACTTCGGGTTCGCGGCGCCTTGCTCCTGCACCAGCCGCGCCCAGAGCAGGCGGGCCGCGCGCATCTTGGCGACCTCCATGAAGAAGTTCATGCCGATCGCCCAGAAGAAGGACAGCCGTGGCGCGAACTTGTCGACGTCGAGCCCGACCGCCTTGCCGGCCCGGATGTATTCCACGCCATCGGCGAGCGTGTACGCCAACTCCAAGTCCTGGGTCGCCCCCGCCTCCTGCATGTGATAGCCGGAGATGGAGATCGAGTTGAAGCGCGGCATCTTCTCGGAGGTGAACGCGAAGATGTCGCTGATGATCCGCATCGACGGCTCGGGCGGATAGATGTAGGTGTTGCGGACCATGAACTCTTTGAGGATGTCGTTCTGGATGGTCCCGGTCAGTTGCTCGGGCGCGACGCCTTGCTCCTCTGCCGCAACGACATACAGCGCGAGGATCGGGATGACGGCGCCATTCATCGTCATCGAGACCGACATCTGGTCCAGCGGGATTCCACTGAAGAGCGTGCGCATGTCATAGATCGAGTCGATCGCCACGCCGGCCATGCCGACATCGCCGGCAACGCGAGGGTGGTCGGAGTCGTAGCCGCGGTGCGTGGCCAAGTCGAAGGCGACCGATAAGCCCTTCTGTCCCGCCGCGAGGTTGCGGCGATAGAAGGCGTTGGATTCTTCGGCGGTGGAGAAGCCGGCATACTGCCGGATCGTCCAGGGCTGGTTGACGTACATCGTCGGGTAGGGGCCGCGCAGGAAGGGCGGCGCGCCCGGGATGGTGTCGAGGAAGTCGAGCCCGGCGAGGTCGGCCTCGGTGTAGAGCGGCGGGACCTCAATGCCTTCGGGGGTCTGCCATGACTCGCCTTGTGGGACAGGGGATTCCGTCGCGGCGAGGTCACCAAGGTCGATCTGCGAGAAGTCGGGGATTGTCGTCATCAGAGGGCTCCTTCCGCCGGGGCGCCGAGTCTGTCGAGCAGGCCGGAGAGGAAGGCGACCACATCCATGCCGTCGTAGATCTCCCCGTCCACGGTCGTCTCCCCCAGTTCCTTGGCGCGACCGGCGACGAAGATCGTCGCGACGCCGGCCTCGCGGAGGGTCGCCACCGCGTCGACGGCATGCGCGGCATACCCCTTGGGAGAGCTCGCGATCACGGCGACGCTCGGGTTGGTCGCCGTGGCATCGGCGGCCGCCGACGCGCCCTCGAACAGGCTCGCCTCGATCCCACCAGCCGCCAGCAGATTTGTCACAAACGTCTCGCGGGCTCCGAAGTCGCGGCGACCGCCGAGCGCCACCAACGCGACACTGGGTGCGGCGCCACCCTGGGCGGCGAAGGCCAGCGAGCGATCCCGGAGTCCTTCGTATGCCTCGGCATCCCGCCGCGGCAGCAGCGCACCATCGCTCGTGGCCACATCGGCTCGGCGCCGGCGAGCCAGGCGCTGCTCCCCCGCCAACGGGAACATCGACACCCCCGTGATCGGCTGGCGACGGGTGGCGATGCGCGCTCGGTCCTCAGCGGTGGCGTCCTGAATTCGTTGCGCAACAACGCCATTGGCCAGAGCAGCGGCCATACCCCCGGCAGACTCGACGTCCTGAACGACGGTCCACGCCCTCGTCGCCACATCTCGGGTGAGGTCTTCGACGTAGTAGGAGCCGCCTGCGGGGTCGGTGACGCGTCCGATATTGGCCTCGTCCGCGAGCACGATTTGTGTGTTGCGAGCCAAGCGCCGCGAGAACTTTTCCGGCAGGCCGGCGATGGTGTCGTAGGGAAGGACGGTGATCGAGTCGGCACCCCCAGCGCACGCGGCGAAGGTCGCGATCGTGCTGCGCAAGACGTTGACCCACGGGTCTTCACGAGTGAACATTCGCGTCGCGGTGACCGCGTGCACGCGGGCACCGCGCTCGGACTCGGGCACTGCGCATACCTCGCCGACGCGGGCCCACAGGGCGCGGAGGGCGCGGAGCGCGGCGATCGTCAGGAACTGGTCGGCGGTCGCGGAGATGCGGAACTCGATGTGCGGGAATGCTTTTGGTGCTTCGATGCCGGCCTCGGCGAGGGCCCGCAGATAGGCGATGCCGGTGGCCACGGCATATGCAATCTCGTCCACGGCACTGGCGCCGGCGTCGCGATAGAGCCGCGCATCAATGGTGATGGCGCGCACGCCGGGCAGGTCAGCGAGTTGACCCATGGCGGCGGTGAGCTCGCTCAGGTCCGGCGTCGAACCGGTGCGCGCGGCCGAACCGAGCGGGTCGTGGCCGAGGTTGCCGCTGGCACCGGCGGCGCCGCGCAGGACCGCGCGCAGGGCTTCGGCAGCCGCCGGCTGGGCGTCCCACGATGAGACGACAACGGGGGCGAGATCGAGACGCACGTCGGCGAGCGCCTCGGCCACCGCGGCGGGGGCGATGCCATCGGCGCCGACGTGCAGCCATACGGATGTGGCGCCGTGCTCGAGATCGTCGAGGACCGCCGCGCGAGTGAGGGCTACGTCGGGGTCGTCATGAAGTTGGCGGACGTCCCACGGTTGGTTGGGGTCGCGCAGCCCCCGGCCGCGCGTGAAGGGCATCGCACCGGGCACACCCAGTGGACGGGCGTCCGCCGGCCGCGAGTAGAGCGGGTCGATGACGAGGTCACCGGTGAGCGTGGTGCGCAGGGACGCCTCGGCGGCGGCGGGGGCTAGCTTGGCGTCCTCGGCGCGGCTCTTGTTGACGACGCCGGCGACGAGGCGCTGCCAGTCCTCGTGCGTCTGCACGGGGAAGCCCCCGGCGAGGGTCATCGACTCGGACATGCGCGCTCCTTCGGGCAACCGGATAACCGCGGCGGGCGAGGTCGAGACGGCACGCGCCCGGCGGCCTCGCCGATCGGATTCCAGCCTATCGACGGGTTCGGAAGGGGCCGACCAGTTGGAGGGAGAGGTTCGGCACAGCGGTGGAGTTGGGCGCCGAGCGGTCGCGCGCGGCAGTTAGCCGGGCAGGTGCCGGACCGCTCGCGCCGCCTCGGCGCGGTTGGCAAGTTCGTCGTCGGGCGGGTAGCCGACCTCCTCCAGCGACAGGCCGTGCGCGGGCATCACCTTGACCCGAGGATCGCGTATGCCGGCGCGCAGCACCTCCGCGGGGAAGCTCACGTCTGCGCGGCCAAGCCCGACCGGAACGACGGCGCCGACGAGTGCGCGCACCATCGAGTGGCAGAAGGCGTCGGCGATGACGGTGGCCTCGGCGATGCCCTCGGGGGTGCGGCGCCAGGAGTAGTCGACCAGGGTGCGGATCGTTGTGGCGCCGTCGCGCTTCTTGCAAAACGCGGCAAAGTCATTGAGTCCCAGCAGTTTTTGGGCTGCCTCGTGCATCGCGTCGAGATCGAGCGGGTCGCCCAACATCACGGTGTCGCGTCGGCGCAGCGGATCGACAGCGGCGATCTTGTCGGTGATCCGGTAGCGATAGCGCCGGTGCGTCGCCGAGAAGCGCGCATCGAAGCCTAGGGGTGCCGTGGTGACCCGGTGCACCACCACATCGGGCGGGAGTATGCCGCGCAGCCGGGTGACGGCCGCCAGCTCCGGTGAGCGGGACGAGCGGCCCGGGAGGGCGGCATACGCATCGTCGGCGATGTCGGCGTGGGCGACCTGGCCGCGCGCGTGAACGCCGGCGTCGGTCCGGCCAGCGACGACCAGGCGCACGGGCTCGGGCGCGCGCAGCAAGGTGGTGAGGGCCGCCGACAACTCCCCCTCGACCGTCCGCAGCCCCGGCTGGGCGGCCCAGCCGGCGAAGTCGGTGCCGTCATAGGCAAAGTCGAGGCGGATCCGCACCCGCCCATCATCTCCTGGCAAACTGAGCACCCGCCGCCTCGAAAAGCATCAAGGCATTACTCGCTGAGGACGACACTGCCGCCTTCGCGGAAGCTGGATGGATTCCTCTCGTGCCTTCGGACTCGCATGTCGCTTCGACACGATCCGAGAGCCCGGCTAACGCAAGCCGGGCTCTCGGATCGTCCGCGGACGGGTCACATCTTGGGGCGCAAGTAGCCCAAGAGACCCGACTTGGTAATACTCCCGATCTTCGTGGCGCCCGGGTTCTGCGTGAGGGTGTTCACGTAGTTGCCGGCATCCCCAAGGACGATTGCGATATGGCCGTAACCACCGCCCATACTGGAACCCCAGATCGCCACATCGCCCTTCATCGGGGCAGACCCCGCGCTGATCGCCGTGTAACGGTTGCGGTCGTAGGTCGACCAAATGTCCTTGGCGCCGCCCGAGTACGGGGTGGTCATGAAGGCTGCACCAACAACATCCCGGTTGTAGAACTGCGCCAAATCGACGCACTGCGCGCCGTAGGCGCCATCGAAGTCGGCATACTTCCCGTTCCACTTTGCTACGAACGCATCGACTTTCTGCGAAAGCGTCGAGCCAGACGTGGACGAGCTCCAGCTGCATGTGGACGAGCAGGTGCCTGTCGTGGTTGTCGCGCCCACGGCGACATAGCCGGTGTAGGTCGTCGTCCCCGGAGCGTAGGACTGCATCGAGTATGACCAGGCCGTCGTGTCCACCTCCGTGTTCGTCCAGCGGTTCGTCGTCGAGTCCTTGCCGGACTTGATGGTCGTCTGGACGACCCCGCGGTACTCCATCCAGTTGGTTCCGCAGGCCCTCGAGTACTTGACGTAGGCGGTGCCACCCGGCACCGCCGCCGACGAGAGGGTGAACGACGAACTGGCGCAGCCGGTGCTGTACGGATCGGTGTTGAAGTGGCTCGCGGAGGCTTCCGCGCTTGAGGCGAAAGCCATGCTGAGGGACGCACAGATGAGTGCGCCCGCAAGGCGTGCAGTACGCCGAGGCTTGAGCGATGTCGAAGCAGACATGTGAAACCCTTCCAGTTGTGTCGGGACGGACCAACAACTGGCCCGTCGAGGCCACTCGTCCGTGTCGGTGAGCACGTCCTCATCACTCATCCTTCGGCGTTACCACCTCAGACACATGACCTAAATGCGGTATCTTTGAGATAGCCATTTACCAACTGGGAAAACTCCGCAACCCGACTCGTGCCATCCAATGGGCCAGGTCAGCTCCACTAGAGTCGTCTCGCGGCGTCTTGAACGCCGGCATCCCGCCGATAACCCGCCACACGACTCCAGGCTGGCGCACCTACCGCAATCGGGGTACTGACAGCTTGTGACCCGGGTGGGTATAACGGACACATGACAAAGATGGCAGCAGGCCCGGTCGACCTAGTCGCCCTTGACAACCAAGATGTGGTGCTCGCTGGCCTACGCTCGCTGCCGATCAGTCATCCTGAAGTAATACGGACGGTCGTTGCACATCGCTCACTCACCACGCTAGACGTCACAACCCCGCCTCCCCACGTGGTTGTTCTTGACTACTGGCTGGGTAGGGACGACGAAGACTCCCTCGACGCAGTCTCGGCGCTCAAGGCGTGGGGTGCGGCCGTCCTCCTCTACACCAGCGAGGAGCGGCCGCGCCCACTCCGCGCAGCGTTGAGAGCCGGCGTGGACGGCCTTTGCCTCAAGAACGACGGTCTCGACGCGCTTGTGCACGCTGTCGCACAGGTGATCACGGGAAGTCCAGCAGAGCAATTGTCAAGAGTTGTGGATGGGTGTGTCATGACGCGAGTTGATCTCCTCCTTCGTGGTGGTCGTCGCGTTCG